>Ga0082212_10000195_pt1 | contig 90153 bp, 82 predicted proteins | sample TergutNt197P3_FD_71548 | JGI IMG/M metagenome (GOLD analysis project Ga0082212, IMG submission 71548) | Neocapritermes taracua P3 segment gut microbial communities from Petit-Saut dam, French Guiana - Nt197 P3 | ecosystem: Host-associated > Arthropoda: Insects > Digestive system > Gut ...
TCACAGACGGCACCGACCCGAACAAGCACAAGCAGACAAGTCTGCGCCAAGACATACCAAAGTAGTCAGAAAGACAGTGAGCCATACTCCCACCAATCCAGGTCGACACCAGTCTGTCAGTCAATCCCAGACCAACCACAATCCATTAAAGAAAGACGGGGTTGGGTGAGCACTAACGAAGTCAGTGCGCCGACGGATGATGGGGAATCAGGAATTGACGATATCTAGTACGGCTTGACCATAGGTGGTGAGTTTCTTGGCTCCTACGCCGTGGACTGTGGCGAGCTGCTCTAGGGTAGTGGGTTTGATGGCTACGGTCTCATGGAGAGTGCGGTCAGGGAAAACCACGTACGCAGGGACACCGGCGGTTGATGCTACTTCCCTGCGCCAGGTTCTCAGTTTTTCGAACAGTTTCTGGTCTTCGGCCATCACTTGAACCACAGTTTCACTCTTGGCTTTCCGAGATTTCGCTACCTGACCGGCTTTGTGGTGAACATCCTCGCGAAGCATCACCTGACGGTCTTTCCACAAAATCTCTCTGCCAACATCTGTGATTTTGAGTGTGGTGTGCGCCGCCACTTCGAGAGCGCCAGTGGCCAGGAGCTGACGTACGATGGTTTGCCATTGACGCGCAGAAAACTCAGCTCCTATCCCCCACGTAGACAAGGTCGTGTGATTCCACTGCTGGACCTTTGCTGTCTGAGACCCGCGCAGAATGTCGATGATGTGGGTGGATCCGAATTTCTGATGACGCTCAGCATCCAAACGCACGACAGTAGACAAGAATTTCTGGGCTGCTGTGGTTCCATCCCACTGACTCGGCGAATCGAAGCAGGTGTCGCAGTTTCCGCATGGTGTGGATTCCTGGCCGAAATACCTCAGGATCATAACCCGGCGACACTCCACTGTCTCGCACAGCGCGAGCATGGCATTCAGATTCCTGGAGAGATTGTTTTTGTGCAACTCATCACCTGCTGATTCGGTGATCATCCTGCGATGGGTAATGACATCACCCATGCCGTACACCATCCATGCTGTGGCTGGTTCGCCATCTCGACCAGCACGTCCAGTCTCCTGGTAGTAACCCTCAATCGATTTGGGGATGTCCACGTGAGCCACGAAACGAACATTAGGTTTGTCGATCCCCATCCCAAAAGCGATAGTAGCCACCATGACCACACCTTCCTCACTGAGAAATCTGGTCTGAAAATCTAGGCGCTGCTGGCTGGTCATGCCTGCGTGATAGGCCAAAGCATCAATACCGGCTGTAGACAGCTGGGCAGCGATGTCTTCGGTATCCTTGCGTGACAGTGCATAGACAATTCCACAATCGCTAGGGTGCTCACTGGTGATGAAGTTGATGAGCTGCTTGATCGCCGACACCTTGGGTTCAATCCTGTAGGTGATATTGGGTCGATCAAAGCTTGAAACGAAATGACGAGCCTGGTCAAGCCCGAGTCTCGTTGTGATCTCTGCACGCGTGGGTTCGGTGGCTGTTGCTGTCAGCGCTAACCGGGGAACATCAGGCCAGCGCTCACCTAACACATTGAGCATCAGATAGTCGGGTCTAAAATCATGGCCCCACTGAGAGACACAGTGTGCCTCGTCGATCGCGAACACAGCGATCTTCCCATGATCGAGAAGGTCCTGGGTGTACGAAGTGGTCAACCGTTCTGGGGCGATGTATAACAGATCAAGTTCACCTGCGAGGTAGGCCTGCTCCATGATCTGGCGTTCCCCCATCGTTTGGGAGGAATTCCAAAAGCCGGCTCTGATGCCCACCTGGGTAAGCGCAGCAACCTGGTCCTGCATCAAAGCAATCAATGGGGAGATGACCACACCTGTCCCCTCACGTAATAAGGCGGGGATCTGGTAACACAGTGACTTTCCTCCCCCGGTGGGCATCACCACAACACCGTCACCACCGTTGCATACATGGTCAATGACCACTGCCTGATCCCCTCGGAACTCGTCGTACCCGAAGACCTCGCTGAGGATCTGTTTGGGGTGGGAGTGCGTCATAGCACCACTGTACTGGTCACCACTGACAAGGGTCACATCAGTGAGACTGTGGGTTCTGGATTCCGCGAGTCGCTTCGCTCCGCGGAATGACGGTTGGGGAAAGCAGAAAGACGGGGTGAGGGTTCACACCGAATGACCCCCTACGTTGCCCTGCGCACCCTGCCCGTCATTCCGCGCGAAGTCGCGGAATCCAGATACGTCATTTTCCACAACTGGGATTGTTTGCGGTTGGTAAGAATAGTTGGTTGACTCCCCAATGTGGTTGGTGTGGATTCTGGATTCTGCGACTTCGCGCAGAAAGACGGGGTTGGGTTAGCGCAGACGGGGTTGGGTTAGCGCAGACGGGGTTGGGTTAGCGCAGACGGGGTTCGATGGGCGCAGAAAGACGGATGAGGAAAGCAGTAGGACGGTTGCGGGTAGCACAATGCGGGGGTTACAGGGACAGGCGGTCTTTGACCACACCGGCTAGGGACTGGGCTAGCTCTTGGGCGTGGTCTTCGGTTTCGGCTTCGACCATGACGCGTACGAGAGGTTCTGTTCCAGAGGGGCGAAGCAGAACCCGACCGTTACCTGCCAAAGAATGCTCGGCTTGAGCAATGGCTTCAACAACAACTTTGTCCGTGTCAGCTGCGGCTTTGTCCACGTTGGGGACATTGATGAGAACCTGAGGGAATCTTGTCATTACTGAGGCGAGTTCACCTAGTGTTTTCTTGGATCGAAGAACCTGGGCAGCAAGATGCAAAGCGGTGAGCGTACCATCACCTGTGGTGGCAAACTCGCTCAAGATGACATGGCCGGACTGCTCCCCACCCAAAGTGAAACCACCCTCATTCATCGATTCCACCACATAGCGATCCCCGACTTTGGTGGTGTCGATCTTCACGCCATGAGCTTCCATAGCCTTATGCAAACCCAGATTACTCATCACGGTAGCCACCAGAGTGTTGTCATGCAGACGGCCTGTTTCTTTCATCGCTAAGGCAAGGATCGACAAAATCTGGTCCCCATCGACAACATTGCCTAGGTGATCCACAGCTAGACAACGATCAGCGTCGCCATCCAAACCAATACCCAGATCGGCTCCAGTGTCGAGTACGGCAGCCTGTAATGACTCAAGATGAGTAGACCCACAATCATCGTTGATATTCACACCATCGGGATGATGGTGAATAGCAGTGAGGGTCGCCCCAGCTTTTTTAAAGGCTTTTGGTGCTGTCTTGGAGGCAGCCCCATTAGCTGGGTCCAGCACAACGTGAAGTCCCTTGAGTGGTTTCTTCTCCCCCAGCGATGCCACTAGGTGGTTGACATAGAGTTTCGCCAGTTTCGGTTTGCGTGACACACGCCCCACCTCGCTACCTGTTGGTCGAGTATGCTCAACCCCCAGATTCTCTTCGATTCGATCCTCAATCTCATCGGCGAGTTTTACTCCACCGCGGGCGAAAAACTTGATCCCATTGTCGGGCATGGGGTTATGCGATGCAGACAGCATGACACCGAAGTCAGCATCAAGCTCATCGACAAGGAAGGCCAACCCGGGTGTGGGAATATAATTCACCACCGTGACATCCACACCGGAACTCGCCAAACCAGCGACGACCGCAGCCTCCAGGAATTCCCCAGAGATCCTTGTATCACGACCAACGATCGCACTCAAACGCTGCCGCGAAGATTGTTCTGCCAAGACAAAGGTCGCTGCGGTCGCCAAATCTAAAGCTAATTGGGCTGTTAAACCCTCATTGGCAAGACCACGAACCCCATCCGTACCGAAAAGACGGCCCATGAATGATTCCTAACGCTTGGAGTACTGCGGAGCTTTGCGAGCCTTCTTGAGCCCAGCCTTCTTGCGCTCCTTGATGCGCGCATCACGGGTGAGCATTCCTGCTTTCTTCAACGCGGGACGTGAGGCTTCCTCGTCGGCTTCGTTGAGCGCACGAGCGATACCCAATCGAAGAGCACCGGCTTGACCGGAAACGCCGCCACCGTTGATGAGTGCAACAACGTCATAGGAACCCAAAACATCGGCGGTCACGAAAGGCTCAGAGATTTCCTGCTGGTGAAGTTTATTCGGGAAATAGTCATCCAAAGAGCGACCATTGATGCTCCACTGGCCCGTACCAGGGGTGAGACGAACACGGGCGATAGCTTCCTTGCGACGCCCTGTTCCACGAGAATTCTGCACCACTGCTGGGCGGGTGGCCTTCTCGGGGGTCTTGGTCTCTTCGGAGCGATAGGCGATCTCGCGATCATCTTCGTCCACGAAAGCTGCGGGAATCTCTTCGATATCGATCTCTTGGGCTTCAACTTCTTCGATCATTGCATCTTCGGACACGTGGTTCACCTCTCAGCATTCTTCATGGGGAAGGGTTGGGGTTTTTGAGCCTCATGGGGGTGTTCCGCCCCCGAATAGACCTTCAACTTGGTCATCATTTTGTGGCTCAGTTTGTTCTTGGGCATCATCCCCCACACAGCCCTCTCCACAGCTTTGCGTGGATTCTTAGCGAGAAGTACGCCCAGTGGGATGGCTTTTAATCCACCGGGATAACCAGAGTGGCGAATAGACATGGTTCCGGCAGCTTTGTTGCCTGTCAAAGCGATCTTGTCTGCGTTAATCACCACCACGAAGTCACCGGTGTCGATGTGTCGAGCGTACTGGGGTTTGTGTTTGCCTCTCAGCAAAGTGGCGACTTGCACAGCGAGCTGTCCGAGGACAACATCCTCAGCGTCGATGACATGCCAATTCCGGGTAACCTCACCGGGTTTGGGATTATAGGTAGACACGTGTCAGACCATCTTCCATTTCATTCGGATTCAAACTACTGTGGGCGCCTGGGCATGATCGCAGGATTAATGCCAGCGCACCGGCGCTCAACTTTACCTGTGGAGTACGCCTCAGGTCAAACTCTCCTCCACTGGTGTTTCGCCACCTTGACCCACCTGCACCAGAACCTGCGGTTCAAGGTTACTGAGGGTCTTGTCGAATTGTTTGGCAGCATAATTATAGAGCGCTGAGATGCCGAAACAGACTGCTGCTCCACCCAGGAAGGCCACAACCCGGGTGATGGAATCCACTGAACCGATGTCCAGTGTCACTAGCTTCAACACACAGATCACGACCACCACCAGACCGTACAGCCTCAAAGACTTCGAGCGCGACCACAGACCTAGACCAACAATGACCAGCGCAGCAACCATACAGGCCAGGGATGTGGGGAAACCCCACTGCCAATCTGCTTGATGATTGATGAACCACTGGTACGGGGTGAACAGACCCACTGCTGCGATGGTCAAGGCTATGCCACTGATGATCTCCCCTCTGGTCTCCACTGGGGGTGCCCCAGGGGTGCGCAGGGCAAAACTCGTGGCTTTGGCCGTACGGCGAATCCAATCGATCTGAAGCAGGACGAGTACGACCAGTGCCAGGCTGGCAAAGATGATCTGGAGGATGACATGTGTGGCGGTCACCTCGGGTGCCCTGTGCAACTGAGAGTGCCAGGCCCATCCTGCTTGATAGAGCTGCACAGAGGCAATGATGATCAACATCAGTTCCCACAGTCGATAGAAAACTGGTGGAATGGCCTTGTGCGAGAACTGAATGAATCCCACCATGAGGGCACACAACACCAGACCAATACCACCGGCATACCACATATAGCCGTCGAAGACCTGGTACTTCCCACGGGCGTCGCTGTAAACAATGGTCTTTCCAGCGTGGAAACAGACCACCGCCAGGGATATTGCTGCACCGACCACAATACTCATGATCACTGCTGGCTGGTGGCGCGTACGATTCTGGTCGCTGACTTGGCGACAGGTGAGGTACGCCAACCCCACCAACGCCACGACATATCCGATTCCTGGAGCCAATCCCCAGTGGGCAACCAGTGAGAGGTACCCTCCTGGTGGGAACAACATCCACACCGCGTCAACGATGAGCAGAACCCGCCCAATCCCACGCATCACCTGTGTGCCGGACAGTAATCCCACACCCAGATAGGCCAGTGCTAGCAGGATGATCCATGTGATGGTCGGCATCAGCGGTTGGATCATACCTTCATCACTGCCAATGATGGCAACAAGGATCATCAGGAAAGCCGACACTGCAGCCAGCGGTATCAGGGTTCCCAGTTGGAGTCCACGCACGATGGGGATGCGACGTTGAGTGAAGGCCATCACCATGGCTGGAAGGAAACCGACCACAACGGTGATTCCCAGGGCTGGATAATAAACTTCCGGCACATAGTGGAAGAATTTCTGGTGGTAGGCCATGCCCAGCAATTTGAGCACTAGCACCGTGCAACTGAGGAGAACAACTGTGATCCAGGCAGACGAGTTTGTCACCGCAAGGATGGTTCTGGCTTCCTGACCTTTCACCCGCGCGATGGAGACAAACAGGAGGTACGCAATGAGGGTGGCGCCCACGAATTGAACAGCGAAAGCGGCAACGATGAGACCCACTGGTAATTGTGATTTGAAGTCAACCAGTGCTGTTCCGCCGATGAGGCGTGGAATCATCACACCCAAGGAGAGGATGATCATGGCTTGGGAAGCGAACAAACCCCAGCGGTACATCACTTTCACCCACATAACGTTGCCAACGATGATCGCTGCGGTGGCGACGATCTGATAGATCACCAGAAGTAATAGTTTGTCATCAGCGAGTCCACCAAGATAGCCATAGCCGATCGATGCCACCATACCCACATGGGCCAGGATCGCCACGAGCAAAGAATTCGTGTGCTTGGACAACCACATGCTCACCAGCACCCAGATACCGAGCAAACTGAAGGCAAGAACGTCATGAATAGCATGGAAAAACACATGGGTGACCAGGATTGAGATGAAGACACCACCGATACCCGTACCCAAAAGAGCCTGAGTCAGAATACTGGCCTTACGCCGGTGAAGGAGATACCCTCCCCCGCCAATGAGGAAACTGATGAGGAACATACCTGCGATCTTGACGCCGTCGCTGAGGTAGGGCACCACAAGGACTCCCAGGAAAACCAAACCAATGAGTCCCAGCACAGCAGCGATGAGGGGAAGCAGGTTCCGCCCCAGGAAATTCTCGTTGAATTTCATTGCTGGGCGCGGTGTGGGTTGAGGGGCTTTCACCTGTGATACGCCGGGAGGACCGTAAGGTATCGGTGATGGAACCTGCGGGGGTGTAGGTAGGGGAACCTGCAGTGGCATCGGTTGCGCTGCAGGCTTGCCCTGCGGTGGTGCATAGGTGGGTTGAACCACAGGTGTACCCTGCTGCCAGGCTTTCCATTGGGCTGTGTAGAGAGCATCAATCTTCTTGTTGAGCGTTGAGACTTTACTCAAAACAATACTGATCAACACGACCATAGCCAGAAATGCGATAGTAAGTAGGGCTTCCATTATGGTTCCTCCGTAGGTTGGGCACGAAACAGCGGCAACAGATCATCGATATCGAAAGCGGAAGCCACTTTGACTCGCTGTGAAGTCAAGAGTCGATAGTGCTGCGAGATGGTGTTCTGTTCGATAATAAATTCGCCATTGTTTGCGATGATCTCCCACCAGGGGTTTCCACTGGTGAGAGGAGCAGGAAGCAACTGCCCCACGAGAGCCAAACCGGGGATCATATCCATCGGTGAGCCACCAAAGGCAGTTGAAATGATTTCTGAGTCGGGGAAGACAGCGCACAGTGTCACTGCCCCACTAAATCCCAAAGAACGACGTGCCTTTTCGATATCGACAAGAGTCTTCTTGGAGATACCGAGGGCATGGGCCATGTCTTCTTGGGTCAGATCCGCTTCAGCGCGCACCAAACGTAATTTCGCATCACAGGTAGCAATGAAGTCTTCTCTGCCTTCCGACATGTCCCCTTCTTCCCAGATGGTGTAATTTTACACTTTTTGTACCCATTGTCAAGGGTGGAGAACAAGAGAATAACCCCCACGAGCCACCCAGATGCTCACACACTGGCCCACATCGGGTGAAAACCCTCTGCGGTGATAGTGTGCCTGCATGAAGCGAATACTCCCCCATCGGGATTGATGAGCCACAGAAAATGGCCGATAAGGCAGCCCAGCTCGCCGCGAAAGGTTACCGCGAGATCAAGATCAAGGCTGGTAGCGATGGCGATGTAGACCGCAAGGCCATCAAGCTCATTGCCTCCTGTGCACCTCAGGTCCATCTCAAGGTGGATGCCAACCAAGGGTGGAACGTACCTCAAGCACTAGCCATGACCCACTACTATGCAGATCATGGTGTGGGGGCTGTTGAGCAACCACTGCCCCACTGGGATCTGCGTGGAGCAAGCTACCTCAGGTCACGCTCACCCATCCCCATCATGGCCGATGAGAGTTGTTTCACCGCCCACGATGCAATGACAATCATCCAGCATCAAGCAGCCGATATTATCAATATCAAGTTAATGAAGTGTGGAGGGATTTATCCAGCCCTCCAGATCAATGCGGTCGCTGAAGCTGCCGGGATTCGCTGCATGGTGGGGTGTATGTTGGAAAGTCGCCTCGGCATCGCCGCCGGAGCTCACCTGGTGGCCTCCCAACCCAATATCATCTACGCAGACCTGGATAGTTTCCGCGATTTCGATGACAGCGGATTCATTTCGCAGGGATTCGACTTCGAGGTCCCCACAATCTCTTTGCGCGACGTGGCCGGATTGGGTGTCGAGATGATCGACACTGCACTGTGACTGCCTGAGCCCCCCTGTGGATAAGTCAAAATCTATCCACATTTGTGATTTTGTTGATCCTCAGCGCGGTCATGAGCACATAGTTAGGGTATGAACTCTTGGGTCAAACTTGCCATCATCTTACTGGTGGTGGAGCTTTTCTGGTGGTGCCCGGTGGCTTGGGCTTCACCTGTCGCTGTGGCACCAGTGCTGGGTGATGTCGTGCGCGAATTCGACCCGCCCGAGTATCGCTGGCTTGCTGGGCACCGTGGAGTGGACATCACAGCAGAGGTGGGAACCCCAGTTCTCGCTGCCATGGACGGAGTGGTGTCTTTTGCTGGCATGGTAGCTGGCCGCCCAGTGATCTCAGTGAACCATGGCGAGCTCACCACGACCTATGAGCCAGTGGAACCGTCAGTACGTGTGGGAGACCACGTCATGGCTGGTCAAGAAATCGGCCAGCTCATTGAGGGACATTCTTGTGAGATGACCTGTCTGCACTGGGGAGTGAAGAAAGGTGAGGACTATCTGGACCCTCTTGGTTTTCTTTCCGGTGGCCAGATTCGCCTGCTCACTGAACAAGGATTCGACATTGTCCGCCAGCGAGCAATCGAACTGATGCTGATAGGTAATGGTCATCGCAGCGCCCTTGGACTCATCTCCCCCACTCGAGGGATAGTGACCTCCGCCTATGGAATGAGACACCACCCTATTTCAGGGAAGTGGAAGTTCCATGATGGGATAGATATTGCCCATGGATGTGGAACACCACTGGTTGCTGCTGCGTCGGGTCGGGTGGTGGAGTCGCACTATCACGGTGGTTATGGGAATCGATTAGTCATTGATCACGGTGTCCTCGGTGCGGTGCGAGTAAAAACAGGGTATAACCATGCTCAGCGATATTCAGTCCGCGTGGGTGAGCAGGTTTTTCAAGGGCAGGTTGTTGGTTGGATGGGGACCACTGGTTACTCCACAGGATGCCACCTGCACTTCCAGGTTTGGGTGAACGGATCCCTGATTAATCCCCGATCAGTCCTGCCCTGACGAGGGGTCGAATTCTGCTTTGTCGGAGATGGGCCAATCCTCGGAGTAACGATAAGCGGTCTGTTCGTGGTCAGCGTACAGTTGCTTGCGTGATCGAGCAGAAAGCCGATCCCCGAAGACAATGCCACCCAGATGGTCTGTTTCGTGCTGGAGACAGCGTGCCAGCATTCCAGTCCCGCTGACTTCCACCGGTTCACCCATGTGGTTGAGACCTCGACATAGGGCCGTACTGGGGCGAGCAAGCGTGGCAAAAGCACCAGGCAGGGACAGGCACCCTTCCTCATCGCTGGTGAGTTGTCTCAAGTCCCCCTCGGGCACCATCACTGTGGGATTAATCATGACACCAGTGTGGAGTTCGTCATCTGCATCTGGGCAGTGGTAGATGAAAATAGATCGATCATCACCTACCTGGGTGGCAGCCAACCCCACCCCCTGGGCTGCTTCCATGGTGGCAAACATATTGCGAAGAAAGATGTGAAGGGCCTCATCAAAGACGGTCACCGGGGTGGTGGGCTGATGAAGAACATCCTGTCCCCACCGGGTAATGCGAAGAATCTCCCCACCAGAAACGAGGTCCGCTAGCTCCATGGTTAAACCTTTCTGCCCTCAATCCTATCTGATGACCGCGTGGCAGCCCCGATAATGTCACTGTCATACGGCATCCTGTGAAGGTGAGCAGGATTCGCGACCTTCTACCCCAGTACGGACAGCACCTGGGTGCTCGCTACTCTCCGCGTACACAGACAGCCTACCTGACTGATTTATCACTTTTTGCGCAATTCCTCGCTACCTGTGATGTGGAAGAAATCAGTGAGGTCAAACTCACCCACATCAGAGCATGGTTGGCTTCAATGTCGGATGAAGGGAAATCCAAGTCCACCCTGCAACGACGAACTGCAGGAGTCAAAGGACTCTTCTCCTGGGCACACACCAGTGGACTGATCACCACCAATCCCACCGTGGGACTCAAGAGTGTCAAAGTTCCCGACACTCTTCCCGAAACCATCACCCAGCGTGAAGCTCGCGAACTCATGGACTCACTGCACAGTGTTGCTGCCGAGAGTGACACCGCCGTGAGTTATCGAGACCTCGCCATCATGGAGATGCTCTATGCCACAGGGCTACGGGTATTCGAACTATGCAACCTCGACCTGGGCAGCCTTGACCGGGCACGCGAACTCGTGAGGGTCACAGGAAAAGGAGACAAAGAGCGCTCCGTACCAGTGGGGATCCCCGCCTGGAAAGCCCTCGACGCGTGGTTGGCCCGGCGAAGTGAATTGGTCACCGAACGCTCTGGGAACGCGGTGTTCGTGGGGGAAAAACTGGGGGCACGCATCGATCAAAGAGTGGTACGGCGAATCGTCCACGGAAGTTTAGGACTCGTTGATGGTGCACCCGACCTGGGGCCCCACGGTCTTCGCCATGCCATGGCCACCCACATTCTGGAGGGGGGAGCTGATCTGCGCAGTGTGCAGGAAGTGCTTGGTCACTCCTCGATCACCACCACCCAGATTTACACCCATATATCTTCGGCACGGCTTAAAAGTGTCTTTGATCAAGCCCATCCACGCGCCTGAAAACTCACCAAGACCCCTGGGCGTACCACCGCCCTCGTACCTCCATGACCTTCAGTGGCATATCAAAGGTACGGCTGAGAACCTCCGAAGTCATCACCTCAGCGATCGGCCCCATCGCCACCACGCGCCCCTGTTTGAGGAACAAGGCATGGGTGACACCCTGGGGGATCTCCTCCACGTGGTGGGTCACCATGACAATAGTCGGTGACATCGGATCATTGGCCAACTCCGCCAAGGTAGCAAGCAAGAATTCACGACCAGCAAGATCGAGACCCGCTGTTGGCTCATCCAGGAGAAGAATCTCGGGGTCACTCATGAGCGCACGGCAGATCTGAACGCGTTGGCGCTCCCCCTCCGACAGGGTCCCAAAAGGTCGATCGGCAAGAGCATCAATCCTCAGTCTGCCCAGGAGCTGATGGGCCCTGGTCACATCAATGGGTGTATATTCCTCGTTCCAGCGACCAAATTGACCGTAAACCGAGGACATCACCACATCAATGACCCTCTCATCGGTGGGGATCTGCGCTTCAAGACCAGCAGAGGCCATCCCAATCAGTGGGCGAAGCTCAAAGACATCAACCTCACCCAGCTTGTGACCCAAGAGGCGCACCTCACCGGTGGTGGGAAACATTTGAGCTGCCACCATGTTCATGAGGGTAGTTTTCCCAGCGCCATTCGGGCCAATGATGACCCACCTCTCTGCCTCATCCACCGACCAGTTCAGATGATCGAGCAGGAAGGTACGGCCACGCCTCAGCGTCACTTCATAGACGTCGATGACCGTACTCATAAGAGATAACCTAGCGGAAACCTCACTGTTTCCCTATTGACGCGACCGTGGATGATTCTAGCCGGGCAGAGTACGTTCAATAGCATTAGCCAGCTCCGCAATATCGAAAACACTCTGTTGGCCACCAGACACTGAGGTCATCACCCCGTCTGTGAGCATCGTAATGCAGGCCACCTGCTGTGGTGGAGGTGATTTTTGGGCATTAGATTTCCATAAAATCCCGCACCGAGAAGTGCCATACCACTGGGATTCGCGCAGATTAGTTCCCTGAAATTCACCAGTGAAATCGAAAGAGACCACCACCAGATCCAGTGGAGAATTATTGTGGGCATAGGTCACACTCAACTGCTGTGGAACCGGATCAGGGCCCAGGACCGTATAATCCCCCACTTCGATAGGGAAGACAGCACCCCCCATTGACTTCGTAGGCGCCTGAGGAGGAATGGTGATGTCTGGTTCCTCTTCCTTGGAGCAAGCCGCAAGCAACACGCACAGAATCAATCCAAGACCCAGTATCTTCTTCATGTTCCACCTAAGCTAGAGCAACCAATTCCAGGTATTCATCATTCCACAGGTCTTCGGTTCCATCCGGTAACAACAGCACCCGATCCGGATTCAGCGCCTCAACTGCCCCCTCATCGTGGGTAACCAACACAATAGCTCCCGCATAAGTGTTGATGGCTTTCAGTATTTCTTCTCGCGAAGCGGGGTCCAGGTTGTTGGTTGGTTCGTCGAGCAGCAGAACATTCGATCGTGATACCACCAACATGGCCAAGGCTAGGCGTGTTTTTTCTCCACCCGACAGTACGCGGGCTGGTTTGTCCACGTCGTCACCAACAAACAGGAAAGAACCAAGGATGGTACGAGCTTCAGTTTCGGTGAGTTGGGAGGCGTACCCCATCATGTTTTCCAAGACTGTTTGCGAAAAGTCGAGGGTCTCATGTTCCTGGGCATAGTAACCGAGTTTAAGACCGTGACCTTCGATGACCTCCCCCAGATCGGGCTCCTCCACACCGGCGAGCAACCTCAGTAGTGTTGTTTTTCCTGCACCATTAAGTCCCAGGATGACCACTCGTGATCCGCGATCAATCACGAGGTCGACTGAGAAGAAAACCTCCAAGGACCCATAACTCTTGGCCAGATCCTCACCCGACAGTGGTGTTTTCCCGCAGGGAGCAGGATCAGGGAATCGAAGGTGGGCTACCTTGTCTTGTTTGCGCTGAGACTCCAATCCTTCAAGCAGTTTCGCTGCCCTCTTGTCCATGCTCTGAGCTGCCACGGCTTTCGTGGCTTTGGCCCTCATATGATCGGCTTGTGCCTTGAGGGCGGCTGCTTTACGTTCAGCATTGGCGCGTTGGCGTTTGCGTCGTCGCTCATCCGCTTCACGTTGTTCCAGATATTTCACCCAACCCACGTTGTACTGATCAAGGATCTGGCGTGAAGCATCAAGGTGATAGACCTTGTTCATGGTTTCCCCCAACAGGCTCACATCATGGGAGATGACCACCAATCCGCCTGCGAAACCCTGCAGATAACTTCTCAGCCAGTTAATCGAATCAGCATCCAGATGGTTGGTGGGTTCGTCCAGTAGAAGGGTGTTGGCACCCAGAAAGAGGATGCGCGCAAGTTCCACTCGCCTTCGTTGACCACCCGAGAGGGTTTCTAGTGTTTGATCCAGTACGCGATCAGGTAGACCCACATTGGCTGCGATTCGACTCGCCTCAGCTGATGCCCCGTACCCTCCCTGAGAGAGAAACTCATTTTCCGCCCGTGCGTAGGATGCCATGGCGGATTTTCGCTCATCGCCATGGGTGTCAGCCATGAGGTGGGAGTGTTTATCCATTCTCGCCATGATGTGATCCAAGCCTCGCGCTGAGAGGATTCTCGATTTTGCCGTCATATGAAGATCGCCAGTACGTGGGTCCTGGGGAAGGTATCCGATCACCCCTGAGTGGGACACTGCCCCTGATGCTGGCTGGGATTGACCAGCCATGATAGTCATGAGAGTTGTTTTACCTGCACCATTTCTCCCCACCAAACCAATCTTGTCCCCAGCTGAAACCGTGAAAGTAGTGGGTTCCATGAGAAGCTGGGCACCCACGCGTACCTCAACGTCCTTAACTTGGAGCATGGTCAAAGTCCTCGTTTAGGAGGAAAAAATGGCGGGATCAGGCAATCAGAACACCGGGTCCAAAGCCTCAGACCACAGTTCTGCCTCCTCTTCGGCAGCTCTCTTGGCGCTCATCACATAGATAACAGCAACAATGGCAAGCAACAGAATCGTTATGAGTGCAGGTTTACGCATAGGGAGAAGTTTATCGCATCCACAGCATTTCTGGCTGTGCACTACCACTGACCAATATGGAAGATGATCGAGTTGACCATTCCCATGGACAACATGAAGGGGGAACCCACTAAGGCCAAGACGATACCGATGACACCGTATCTGCGCCCATGGTTGGCGACCACTCCAGCCAGCGACACGATGAATCCTGCTGCAGCGCCACACGCTTCGAGAAAAACCATGAACATGATGCGATCGATAGCCGCCTGTTCTTGAGCAGGCAAATCCGAAATCTGGGCATCACCCATAAATCCAGCAGCAAAGAATGTATCCGACACCAAGTGGCCGGTGAGCAGCAGAAGTAGCGAAAAGAAACCCGCGATGTACAGCCCGATCATCCCCACTGTCATAGGAGTCTTGACCTTGGGTGTTGGGCTCTCAGTGTCATCCAGGTAGGAGATTTCTGCGATTGCCGCCTCGTTGTAGACCTGATAGGAATCCGACAGTGAATACCCCAAAGTCGCTTGTTCAGGCAGGTCATTGCTGTTTTCTTCCACCACAGTACGGGGAGCAGGAACGGGCTTTGTCATGATTCCATAATACCACAGTAGGTCCTGGGAACAGGCACCACTGTACTAGGTGACCCACATTCACTCTCGAGGTTCAAAACACCCGGATTGCCTTCCCGCCCACAGATAACGGTCATGGCGACCGTTTTCTGTGGGCACGGATGGCACGTCACCCTGCGGAGGTGGGTCGGTGTTACAGGTTGAAACCGATGGCGCGCATTTGTTCGCGGCCATCGTCGGTGATCATGTCCATGGTCCACGGTGGCATCCACACCCAGTTGATGACTGCGGAGCGGGTACGCGTACTCAGCAGGAAATACACATCGGATTCAATGTGGTCGGTGAGCGGGCAAGCGGGGCTCGTCAACGTCATGTCGAGGGTGACCCGACCATCATCAGTGATATCTACGCCATAGACCAAACCCAGGTCTACGATGTTGACACCGATCTCGGGGTCAACAACATCGCGGAGCAACTCCATGATCTCTTCGGATGTCGGCCAGGGGCCTTCCACCTCCGCAATCTCCTCGGCTACGACTTCATCCTGAGCCGCATCACTAACCTCGCCAATCGCACCATTGTGTTTCGAGTCGTCAATTTCCTCAGTCATGTCTTCACTATTTAGCACTGTGTTCACCTTCTACATCTGCGACTTTGGGGACGGTACTGTTGTGTCCCAGAAACGTGACAAAACAGTACCGTCCCCATTTGTCACGGTTTCTACGCGGATGAGGGCGTCCCTTAAGGCTGACCAGCCCAGCATTGCGCACTTCACTCGTGCGGGGAATTGGGCCACACCATAGAAAGCTATTGCGTCGCCGTAGACCTCTTCATCGAGTTCAACAGTTCCCTGGCCCTCGATCATGGTCAGGAAACCCTGATAGAGCTGGTGGGATTCGGCCACAGGTTGACCGATGACCAGATCGGTCATCACCGAGGTGGACGCTTGGGAGATAGAACACCCCACAGCTTCATAACTCACGTCCACCACCTGGTCGTCAACCACGCTCACCCTCAAGGTGAGTTCGTCTCCACAGGAGGGATTCACATGACCCACCTCCACATCAAAAGGCTCACGCAAGCCACTGTGATGTTTCTGGCGATAATGATCCAAGATGATTTCTTGATAGAGCTCAGTGAGATTATCCACGACTCCCCCTCGCAACAGAAAAGAACACCAAGGTATCCTCCAAAGCATTGCCTAAAGCATCAATATCCTCAGGTGTGGTGTAGAGGTACGACGACATCCTCACACTCGATTGCACCCCCAAGCGCTCATGTAAGGGGCGAGCACAATGATGCCCACCACGTACGGCCACCCCTCGAGCATCGAGAACCTGCATCACATCGTGCGGGTGAACATCAGCTAACTCGAAAGACACAGCTGCCACCCGATCACCAGAAGATGGTCCTAGCACCCTCACCTCGGGAATCGCAGCCAAGACATCCAGAGCATAAGCTGTCATCGAGGTGGTGTGAGCTGCGATCTCTTCTATACCCACCTCAGTGAGATAGTCCACGGCAGCTGCCAAACCCACAGCCTCACCAATGGGTGGGGTGCCTGCCTCGAAACGATATGGCGGTTGGGCATAGGTCGTACGCGCCATGGTCACTTTTTCGATCATCTCTCCCCCGCTGAGGAAAGGTGGCAGTGATTCGAGTAATTCATAGCGCCCCCAGAGGATACCTATCCCTGTGGGGCCACACATCTTGTGCCCAGTGAAAGCCATCAGATCAGCCCCCAGAGCCGCAACATCCACCGATTCGTGTGGGACGAGTTGTGACCCATCCACCACCATCACGGCTCCCACCACATGAGCCCAAGCAGATATCTCAGCAATCGGGAATCTCACACCAGTCACATTCGACATCGCTGTCAGTGACACCACCTTGGTCGACTCATTGATCAGAGACTGAGCGCGAGCCTTCTCTACGTCCAGGAAACCATCATCATCGACATCAAACCATCGAAGTGTCGCACCCGTACGTTCACAGGCCATCTGCCAGGGAACAATGTTGGAGTGGTGTTCCGCCACGGAGATCACGACCTCATCACCAGGGCCCAAACGCGAGCTAAGAGTGTAAGCAGCGAGGTTCAATGCTTCGGAGGCATTCTTGGTGAAAATGATCTGTGAGGATTGGGCGCCAATGAATGAGGCAACCTTAGCTCGCGCCGACTCATAGGCTTCACTGGCTTCGGTTCCCAAGGTGTGCATAGCGCGGGCGACATTAGCATTGTGGGTCAAGAAGAATTCACTCATCGCCTGGATCACTGCAGTGGGTTTCTGGGAGGTATTAGCCGAATCCAGGTAAACCAACTGATGGCCTTTGACCTGGCGTTCCAGGACAGGGAAATCACGACGAATCTTCGCCAGATCAAGCATTATCTTCCCCCACCCAGGCCGCATACCCGGTTTTTTCTAGGGAGTCAGCTAGTGATGAATCACCCTGCTCAACGATACGCCCATCAACAAACACGTGAACAAAAGTGGGTTTGATGTAGTTCAAAATGCGCGTGTAGTGGGTGATGAGCAACACTCCGCGATCTCCTTGGCCCACATAACGATTGACCCCTTCGGAGACGATTTTCAGGGCATCAATATCTAACCCTGAGTCGGTTTCATCGAGGATGGCGTACTTCGGATTGAGCAGATCTAACTGCACGATTTCATTACGTTTCTTCTCTCCACCAGAGAATCCTTCGTTGACTGATCGCGCGGAGAATCCTTGGTCGAGTTGCATGGTCGCCAGGGATTCGTTGACCTTCTTCACCCACGTACGTACCGGCGGTGCCTCGCCATCTATTGCTGTCTTGGCGGTACGCAAAAAGTTGGCTACTGAGACACCTGGGATCTCCACGGGATACTGCATTGCGAGGAAGAGTCCCGCTTTGGCCCGCTCATCAACACTGAGACCCACCAGATCTGTGCCATCTAAGCTCACTGATCCACCAGTGATCGCGTACTTCGGGTGACCAGCGAGAGCATAAGCCAAGGTGGATTTTCCTGACCCATTGGGTCCCATGATCGCATGAACCTCACCAGGGTTGATCACCAGGTCAACACCTTTGAGTATCTCCTTGTCCCCCTCATCGGTGTAGACACTTACATGGAGGTTTTTGATTTCTAGACAATTCATTATTTCTCCTTGTCAAACCCTAGTTCTTCATCAATTCGCCTCAGTAGGGATTCTTCTACATCATCGATGTTGATCGCCGAGAGGATGGAGGCAAAGAACCCACGTACCACCATCCTGCGAGCCTCAGACTCTGAAATTCCACGAGAGCGAAGATAGAACAACTGCTCCGGATCGAAACGCCCTGTCGACGCCGAATGTCCAGCTCCCAGGATTTCTCCGGTTTCTATTTCGAGATTGGGTACGGCTTCAGCTCGACAGCCTTCACTGAGCAGGAGGATCTTGTTGGTCTCATAGGTGTTGATTCCCTCCCCATGGGATCGAATGAGAACATCACCCACCCAAATCGAGGTCGCACCGGTTCCATTCAAGGCGCCCCGATAGTCCACATGGCTGGTGGTCTTGGGCTGATTGTGGTCCACAAAGAGACGATGTTCTAGATGCTGAGCGGCATCAGCGAAATAGACTCCCAGCAGTTCCGCACGTCCCCCTGGCGCCTCATAGGAAACAAAAGAATTTGCCCGCACAAGGTCACCACCAAGGGACACAACGATATGGCGATAGGTGGCATCCTTGCCCACGCGAGCCTGCGTGTGGCCCAGGTGCAGGGTGCCCGGATCCCAATCATGCAAGCTCACCACGCTCAGGTGGGCTCCCTCTCCTACGAGAATTTCGGTGGTGGCATTGTGATGGGCGAGCCCCTGATAGGTGAGCAGCACTGTGGTCTGGGAGTACGGCTTCGCGTCGATAACCAGATGTTGATGGGATAGGTGGTGGCTGTCCCCAGTCATGGTGATTCTCACTGGCTGATCAGCCACTGAGTCGAGAACCAGGTAGTCAGCCTCGGCGACGCCAGCTGCGAGAGCACTGGGGAGTTCCGGGGGAACCAAAACCGTGCCTCGAACCGCTTCACCCACACCCAGCACTTCCAGATGTGCATCGGTGGTGAGCGTTAACGAACCGGAATCAGCTGGCGCGTTGAAGAACTCCCCTAAACGGTCCAGTGGGGTGAACCTCCAGACCTCTTCCTTTCCAGTGGGTACGGCAAAATCAGCGACATCAAAGGAACCCTGCGGGTGTAATTCGGTTGTCATCCCACTGCTCCTTCCATCTGGAGTTCGATGAGTCTATTGAGTTCCAGGGCGTACTCCATGGGAAGCTCGCGAGCAATCGGCTCAACGAAACCGCGCACGATCATCGCCATGGCCTCTTCCTCAGTAAGTCCGCGACTCATCAGATAGAAGAGCTGATCCTCGCTCACCTTGGAGACAGTGGCCTCGTGGGCCATCGACACCTCATCACAGCGGATGTCGGTGTAGGGATAAGTGTCTGAGCGTGAGACCGAATCCACCAAGAGGGCATCACAGCGTACCGACGACGATGACTGCCCAGCCTCAGGGGTCATGTGGACTAGACCACGATAGGAGGCGCGCCCACCGCAGCGTGCCACCGACTTGGACACAATCGCCGATGAGGTGTGTGGGGCACAGTGCACCATCTTGGAACCAGTGTCTTGGACCTGCCCAGTTCCAGCAAAAGCTATCGACAGGGTTTCCGCGCTGGCGTACTCACCCAGCAGCCACACGGCCGGATATTTCATGGTGGTTTTGGAACCGATGTTGCCATCCACCCATTCCATGGTTGCCCCTTCGTCGCAGGTGGCTCTCTTGGTGACCAGGTTGTAGACATTGGTCGACCAGTTTTGGATCGTGGTGTAGCGACAACGAGCACCTTTTTTCACGATGATCTCCACCACCGCAGCGTGCAAGGAATCCGATTTGTAGATTGGAGCCGTACACCCTTCGACGTAGTGAACAAAAGCATCCTCATCCACAATGATCAAGGTGCGCTCGAACTGGCCCATGTTCTCGGTGTTGATCCTAAAGTACGCCTGGAGCGGGATTGTCACATGGACACCGGGGGGAACATAGATGAATGACCCACCCGACCAGACGGCTGAATTAAGGGCAGAAAACTTGTTGTCTCCTGGGGGAACAACGGTGCCAAAGTGCTGACGGAACAACTCAGGGTGTTCTTTCAGCGCTGAATCGGTGTCAAGGAAGATGACTCCCTGACGTTCCAGTTCTTCGTTGATCTTGTGATAGACCACCTCAGATTCATATTGGGCAGCCACACCGGCGACCAAGCGTTTCTTTTCAGCATCAGGGATACCTAAGCGATCATAGGTGCGCTTGATATCCTCGGGCAGATCCTCCCAGGATTGTACGGGCGAGTCAGTGGGTTTAACGTAGTATTTAATCTCGTCGAAGTTGATGTCCGATAAATCCGGTCCCCAGGTGGGCATGGGTTTCAGATCGAAGATCCTCAGAGCCTCCATGCGATAGTCCACCATCCACTGGGGTTCATCCTTGCGCTGAGTTATCTCGGTGACGACGTGTTCATTCAGCCCACGCCTTGCGCTGTGACCGGCATCATCTGAATCATGCCACCCGTAGTCGTAGGTCTCGAGAGCTGCCAAATGCTCATCTTGGGTTGCCCCCAAACCTGGGGCCTGCCCCAGAGAAACTGAGGTGAAGCTGGGGTCAGTTGTCTCATCGTGTTCGCTCACAGTCCTCCTTTCGAGCTGGAATATGGGTGGTGCACACTCCATCACCATGGGCGATCGTGGCGAGGCGCTGAACATGGGAATGAAGCAGACGGGAAAAGACGTCTGTTTCCACTGAGCACAGTTGCGGGAATCGGGTAGCGATCGCTGGATAAGGGCAATTGTGTTGACAGAGTTGCTCACCTGCACCCACAGGTAGCAATTCGATCATGAACCCGTCCTCACCTAGTGCCTGGGTCAGGGCTTCGGTTTCACTGATCGAAGGATCACGGTCACGCAGTTGATTGAACCGCGCTTCGACCTCGTGGAAGCGTTCCTCAAAGAAAGCGGTGACTGCTTGTTCACCTCCGAGATCACCCAAACTCTCGATAGCGGAGATGGCCACCGTATCGTAGGTGCTCGACAGAGATTCACGGCCCTGGGTGGTGGCACTGTACTGCTTGGATGGTCGACCTTTGCCCGTACGCAAGGAAGCAGGCTGGATACGGTAGGAGATCAGGGAGGTTTTCTCCAGGAAACTGAGGTGACGGCGAATCGCTGCAGCGGTGAGATGAAACTCTTCAGCCAACTCGGCGGAGGTGGTCCACCCATGGTTAATGATGGATGCCAGAACCCTGCGACGGGTGGTGTGATCCATCGTGGTGTCTGGGGAAACCACGCCAGACCTTGTTGGCTCGACTTTCACAACACTATTCTTGCGTAATTCAATCCAACTCGCATCTTGGGGACTTTTTCTAGTCACATGCTGGACATCAGGAGTAGAGTGGATGTCGTCTCTAGGCGAGTGAAACAACCGCGAGAGATTCTTCACTGACGAAATCCATCAAAGGAACTACTGTGACTTCACATGGGAGAAAAAGGACACGACCCTTAGTTGTTGTGGGACTCACCATCCTTGCTGCGATGACCCTGGCTGGGTGTGGAATCGAGGAACAAACTGGTGGAGAATCCAACCTCCAACTCCCAGAAGCACTACGCAATGGTGAAGTGGGCATCTGGCCACTCTACGGGGGTTTAGTCATCTGCGTCTTCGGTCTGCTCTTTGGTCTGTGGACCTATTCACGGTTGAAAAACCTTCCCGTCCACACCTCTATGCACGAAATATCCGAACTGATCTACACCACCTGCAAGGCCTACCTCGTCAAACAGGGCAAGTTCCTGCTCATGTTGTGGGTTTTTATAGCCGTGGTCATCATCACCTATTTTGGCATCTCAGGTGTCAAACCCTGGCAAATAGGTGTCATCATCGCCTTCTCACTGATCGGAATGGCAGGGTCCTTTGGTGTGGCCTGGTTTGGGATACGCATCAACACCTTCGCCAACTCCCGTACCTCACATGCAGCCCTCACAGGAAACAAATGGGCTGTCCATGACGTCCCTGCCCGTGCAGGAATGTCAGTAGGTATGGTTCTGATCTCCCTTGAACTCCTACTGATGTTGATCATCTTGACCTTCCTGCCCATCGACTTGGCCGGGAAATGCTTCATCGGATTTGCTATCGGTGAATCATTGGGCGCCTCCGCCCTGCGCATCGCCGGAGGAATCTTCACCAAGATTGCTGACGTGGGATCCGACCTGATGAAGATCGTCTTCAAAATCGATGAAGATGATCCACGCAACCCCGGCACCATCGCTGACTGCACTGGTGACAATGCTGGGGATTCGATTGGACCCTCCGCTGATGGATTCGAGACCTATGGGGTCACCGGCGTGGCACTCATCACCTTCATCATGCTCGGTGTTGCCCAGGTTGCGGGTGTGGATGTCGCCCTACAAGCAGTTCTGCTGGTGTGGATCTTTGCCGTACGCGCGGTGATGCTCGTAGCCTCCGCCGTGAGTTTCTTCGTCAACGAAGCCATCGCCAAAGCGAGGTACGGCCAGACAGACTTCGATTTCGAACGCCCGCTCACCTCCCTGGTGTGGATCACATCCCTGGTATCCATTACCCTGACTTTCCTATGCTCGGCGATGTTGTTGCGCGGCGAGATCGTGAACTCCGCGCACCTGTGGTGGCAATTGTCGATCATCGTCTCATGCGGAACTCTAGCTGGAGCACTTATCCCTGAATTGGTCAAAGTGTTCACCTCCACCCACTCTGCCCACGTCAAAGAGGTCGTGAAATCCTCCGAACAAGGAGGGCCCTCACTCAATATCCTCTCCGGGATTGTCGCTGGAAACTTCGCAGGATATTGGTTGGGAATATCTATTGTGGCGCTCATGGCGATCTCCTACCTGGTTTCCACCTGGGCGAATCTTGATGCCACCCTTGGCACCCTCGACCACGCCTCCTCGGTTTTCGCCTTCGGCTTGGTTGCTTTCGGTTTCTTGGGAATGGGCCCGGTCACTATTGCTGTTGACTCCTATGGCCCCGTCACCGACAATGCACAATCGGTCTATGAGCTCAGCCGCATTGAAGCCATCGACAACATCGACGAGGAGCTTCACCGCGACTTTGGCTTCACCGCAAAGTGGAGTAAAGCCAAAGCAATGCTGGAAGAAAACGATGGTGCAGGCAACACCTTCAAAGCCACAGCGAAACCTGTTCTCATTGGTACGGCAGTGGTGGGCGCCACGACCATGATTTTCTCCATCATCTTGTTCCTCGCTGCTGATCTGGCTGGGGGAACGCCTCAGAACCTGAATCAGGTGGCAGCCCTGCTCTCCCCCATCCATGCGCCCTTCCTGTTGGGGCTCATCACCGGTGGGGCGATGATCTTCTGGTTCTCAGGGGCCTCCACCCAGGCAGTGACCACAGGGGCCTACCGGGCGGTGCAATACATCAAAGCCCATATTCGCTTGGATGCTCACGCTGAGGTGAAAGCCTCTGCCCAGGATTCCACCTCTGTGGTTGAAATCTGCACCGACTACGCCCAGAAGGGAATGTGGGTGATCTTCCTCGCGATCTTCTTCGCCACGCTCGCTTTCGCTTTCATCGAACCCTTCTTCTTTATTGGTTACCTCATCGCCATCGCTGTGGTGGGGCTCTTCCAAGCAATCTTCATGGCTAATGCTGGTGGCGCCTGGGATAACGCCAAGAAAATTGTTGAAACCGACCTGGGCATGAAAGGAACAGAACTTCATGCTGCCACTGTGGTTGGTGACACCGTGGGTGATCCTTTCAAAGACACCTCCTCGGTTGCCCTCAACCCGGTGATCAAATTCACCACCCTGTTTGGTCTTTTGGCTGTGGAGTTGGCTGTTGCCCTCAACCACAGCGCCACCGGTGCTTTGATCGTACACATCCTGGCTGGGGTCTTCTTCCTCGCATCAGCGATCTTCGTATGGCGTTCCTTCTACACAATGAGGATTCAAAGCGTCGACATCGATGATCTGGATGACTAATCTCACACCCCGGACGGGCTTTCTTAGACCATCTCAAGTAATTTCTCAGGGTTCGGGTGTAGGTTCATCAAAGATAACCTCACAAGGAGGGATATGACTCTGGATCGCATCCTGTGCTTCGATGATTGTGCCTCGCTGGCTGAGAACACTGCCGTACTACTGTTGGAAACTCTCGCCAATCGCCAGAGCCAAGTCGGTGAGGTGAGCCTCTGTCTCGGAGGTGGAGACCTCGCCAACGACATCTACGATTACATGGCCACCCTCGGAGCTAAGTCACCTCTGGATGCGAGCAATATTCACCTATGGTGGAATTGGGACTATTTCGTACCACTCGACAATCCTGCGAGGAATTCTTTGACCGCGTTGTCGCGCCTCGGTGGCGCCTTCACTTTCGATCCGACAAAGATTCATCCCATTCCGTCGGTAGGTGTTGCCGCTGACCCTGAAGCTGGGGCCCAGCAGTACGCCGGAGAGCTTCGTGATGGGGCCCCGATAGATATTTGCCTGCTGGAACTCACCTCAGACGGTCACATAGCAGGACTCTTCCCGCCACACGACAACTCAACTTCATCCCTGGTGGCGGGCATCCACCAGGCGCCCGGTAGCCACCAAGAACTCATCACGATGACCTTGGCTGGTTTGAATACGTGCCGAGAAATCTGGGTTCTCGCCCATGGAAAAGATCTTGCTCGCGAAATGAAGTCAGCCTACAACCAGGACCCTTCCTCCATCACCAGTGAACTCACGGGAACCGAAATCGTCCTCTATCTCACCGATATTGAGGCAACATCATTACTCCCCTTCCACCAGTGTGAACTGTCAACGGGGATACATTCTGCAGGTCAGTAGATTGCTTCCCCGGCTTCGCGACGAGCACGAAGATCAGCCAATGCTTCAGCCAAAATGACTTTAGCCTCGCTGTCGCTACGACGTTCCTTCACATAAGCAAGATGTGTTTTGTAGGGAAGGATATGTGGGGGAGGCGGAGGATTCTCCTGGTCAGTGTTGGCAGGCAACCCACATCGCGGGCAATCCCATTCCTGGGGATAGTCGGCCCCCATAGCGAAGGCCTGGTGAGTCTCATGGCCATTGGCGCAATAGTAGGTCACATGATGGCGAGGCGCGGAGTCACCCCTCTCAGCTTCACCCATTGGACCTGCGCCAACACGGCTTCCACGAATAGCACTACCAACAGCCACAGGAATCCTGCTTTCTTATCAAGAGGGGAGATCTAAAGCGATGGTGTTACTCGCCACAGCAAGAGCAGAGCAACAATGCATGCCACCCACACCAGGGAGACGATCACAGTGATACGGTCCAGGTTACGCTCAGCGATCGAGGACCCACCAAACGCGGTAGACATGCCACCACCAAAGAGGTCAGACATCCCACCCCCACGGCTCTTGTGGACCAAGATCGCCAAGGTCAGCAACGCAGAGGCAATGATGAGAACAATCGACAAAACAAGGATCGGTGTTGTCATCTCAAGAGGGGTCAGAAAACTCACCCGTACATATTAGCCCATCCCGCCAACATTTTCATTGTCAGCCCACTCCAAACGGGAAGTGAGATACCGCAATTGAGGATAGGGGGATGACAAGATCGTTGCGTTGTTGCTCTACTCACCACTCTCGTCACATGCGGAGCAAGAAGCACCCCCCATCGTCACCCTGCGGAGCACTGCGAGTCGCGCTAGCGCGCTCCGCAGCACAGGCTCCGCGAGTCGCTTCGCTCCGCGGAATGACGGTTGGGGAGTTGTCTCAGCTGGATTCCGTGAGTCACTACGCAACGTTTCGTGGAGTACGACGCTCGTCAGTTGTGGAATTGACCATTCATCTGTACCGACTATCCCATGACTTATTCACTAGCGGGCATAGAAGGTGACGATGCGGGCAAACTCTTCGGGATCGAGGCTGGCACCACCGACGAGGGCGCCGTCTACGTCGCCTTGGGCCATGATCTCGACTACATTGGAGGATTTCACCGAACCGCCGTACTGGATGCGAACCGAGTCAGCTGCTTCGGCACCGACCAGGTCTGAGACTCGAGCGCGGATGGCTCCGCACACTTCCTGAGCGTCCTGCGGGGTCGCAACCTCACCAGTACCGATAGCCCAGACGGGTTCGTAAGCGATAACCAGAGCACCGACCTGTTCAGCAGTGAGACCAGCGAGAACACCATCAACCTGGTTGAGCACATAATCCACATGGGTGCCCTCTTGACGGATATCGAGCTTCTCCCCAACACAGATGATGGGGGTCATGGAATTCTCGATGACCTTCTTGGCTTTGGCATTGATGACCTCATCAGTTTCGCCATGGTATTCACGGCGCTCCGAATGGCCCACCACCACATAGGTGCAGTCCAACTTGGCGAGCATTCCCGCAGACACCTCACCGGTGTAGGCCCCCGCATCATAAACCGAGACATCTTGGGCACCAAAACCCAGGGAATAGCGATCCCCTTGGATGAGGGTTTGGACAGTACGCAAGTTGGTGAACGGCACGATCACGGCAGCTTCAGACTTCTTCTTGTCATAGTGATAATCCGACAAAGTCCAGGCGAGTTTCTGAACAACATTGGTGGCTTCGACATGGTTGAGATTCATCTTCCAGTTGCCAGCCATCAGCGGTAGACGACTCATGAAACCTCCTCCAATACGCTCAACCCAGGAAGTTCCTTTCCTTCCAGATATTCCAGCGAGGCTCCCCCACCGGTCGAAATATGACCAAACTGGGAATCGTCGTAACCAAAGGCCCTCACAGCCGCTGCGGAGTCACCCCCACCGACCACAGTGAAAGCATCACTATCCACCAGAGCCTTTGCGACGCCTTTCGTACCATCAGCGAGAGCATCAATCTCAAAGACGCCCATGGGGCCATTCCAGAAGACAGTCTTTGCACCCGCGATCTCGGAGGCAAAAACCTCGGCTGACTTGGGACCAATGTCGCATCCTCCACGATCAGCGGGAAGATCAGTGATGTCGGCTTCAACAACATCACCAGACAGGGTAAAGGTGGAGAAATCAATGGCGTTCTCCCCCACACACAGGGCATCAACAGGCAGAAGAACCTTCTTACCCAAAGCCTCACCCTGCTGGAGATAGCCAGCGCAATCATCGATCTTTGTTTCGTCGAGAAGGGACTTTCCGACCTCATAGCCTTGGGCCTTAGCGAAGGTGTACGCCATTCCCCCACCAATGATGAGGGTGTCAGCAACCTTCAACAGGTTATCGATCACAGCAAGTTTGTCGGCAACCTTGGCGCCACCGAGGATCACCACATAGGGACGCTGCGGAGCCACAGTCAGCTTCTTGAGTACTTCAACTTCAGCTTCAACAAGGAAACCCGCGTACGCAGGAAGAAGCTTGGCCACATCATAGACCGAGGCTTGTTTGCGGTGCACGACACCGAATCCATCAGAGACAAAGAAGTCACCCAAGGCAGCATATTTCTCCGCCAATTCGAGACGTTCACCATCATCTTTGGATGTTTCACCTGGCTCGAAGCGTACATTCTCCACCAGAGCCACCTGACCATTGTCCAGTCCAGCGACCGTCTCTTGGGCTGATGACCCGACCACATTAGCGGCGAGTGCGACGTCACAACCCAGCAATTCACCGAGCCTTGCTGCCACGGGAGCAAGTGAATACTTGGGATTCACTTCACCATCTGGGCGGCCCATGTGAGCCATGATCACGATCTTGGCTCCCGCTTGCTGGAGAGCGGTCAACGTGGGTAAGGCGGCACGAATGCGCCCATCATCGGTGATCTGGTCACCTTGGAGGGGAACATTGAAGTCACAACGCACAAGTGCGCGTTGACCAGCAACATCCCCAAGATCAGCAATAGATTTCATGACGATTCCTTTCTATGCACGCAGGTACGTGATGGGCCGAGGACCCACCACGAACCAGCGCGATTATCTCAGAGCTTGGAGCCAACCAGCATGGTCAGATCGACGAGACGGTTGGAGTAACCCCACTCGTTGTCGTACCAGGAGACAACCTTCACCTGATTGCCAATGACCTTGGTTAAGGGTGCATCAAAGATGGAGGAGGCAGGATAGGTTTCGATGTCTTTGGAGACAATCGGGTCCTCGTTGTATTCCAGGATTCCTTTGAGTGGACCCTCAGCTGCCTTCTTCACGATGGCATTGATTTCTTCGACCGTGGTCTCACGGGGAGCCTCAAAGGTCAGGTCAGTCACTGAACCTGTGGGGGTGGGTACACGCAAAGCATATCCATCGAGTTTCCCCTTCAGTTCGGGCAGAACCAGGGCCACAGCTTTGGCTGCACCGGTGGTTGTGGGAACAATGTTGAGGGCCGCTGCGCGGGCGCGACGAAGATCCTTGTGGGGGGCGTCTTGCAGGTTTTGATCCTGGGTGTACGCATGGATGGTGGTCATCAAACCGCGCACAATACCGATACCATCATTGAGTGCCTTCGCCATCGGGGCCAGGCAGTTGGTGGTGCAGGAAGCATTCGAGATGATGTGATGTTTGGCAGGATCATAGAGGTTCTCATTGACACCCATGACGATGGTGATGTCCTCGTCCTTAGCGGGAGCCGAGATCAGCACCTTCTTCGCACCTGCATCCAGGTGGGCCTTTGCTTTGCCGGCTTCGGTGAAGAAACCTGTGGATTCAATGACCACATCAACGCCGAGTTTGCCCCAGGGCAGATCAGCGGGATCACGTTCGGCGAATGCCTTGATTTCTTTGCCATCGACAATCAGTGCATTGTCGTTATAGGAAATTGATCCGGGGAAACGCCCCAGAATCGAATCGTACTTCAGCAGTTGAGATAGCGTGTAGTTGTCGGTCAGATCATTGACAGCAACAACGTCGATGTCTGCACCTGATGCCATGAGGGCGCGGAAATAATTACGCCCAATACGACCAAAACCATTAATTCCAACCTTGACGGTCATGAGTTCTCCTTTATATTTTTCTTCGGTACGAACCGTACCTGAAAGTCTCTTCCTAGCCTACTGTGAAAAGGGCCGAATGGGCAGAGAAAAATCCCACCAGTTTGGACCAATCTGTTTCGATCAATCGTCGTCGAGACTCAAACCCATGTCTGTGGATTCGAGACCCAGCTCTTGGGCTTTTTTGTCTGCCAAGGCCAGAAGTCTTCTGATTCGCCCAGCGATAGCATCTTTGGTTAAAGGTGGTTCGTGCAGAGCGCCCAGCTCTTCAAGGGAGGCCTGTTGGTTGTCGATGCGCAGACACCCTGCAGCCCGAAGGTGCTCGGGAACCTCGTCACCGAGTATCTCGAAGGCCCGAGAAACACGGGCAGAGGCTGTCACAGCTGCCCGAGCAGAGCGACGCAAATTAGCATCATCAAAATTTGCCAAACGATTGGCTGAAGCGCGTACCTCACGGCGAAGACGACGATCCTCCCACACTAGGCGGGTCTCGTGAGCGCCCATCTTGGTGAGCATGATCGCAATCGATTCACCGTCGCGGATGACCACCCGCTCTAAACCACGTACCTCGCGAACCTTGGCCGACACTCCCAGACGCCGAGCAGCCCCCACCAGGGCCATCGCGGCTTCTTGACCGGGGGCAGTGACCTCCATGGCCATGGATCGACCCGGTTCGGTTAAGCAACCATGGGCGAGGAAGGCACCCCTCCAGGCGGCCACAGCATCACACATTGCTCCGCCCACGATCCCGGCAGGCAACCCTCGAACCGGGCGCCCTTGGGCGTCAATGAGACCGGTGAGACGAGCAATAGCTGGCCCATCTTTCACCAGGCGCACCAGGTATCTAGTTCCCCGGCGAAGCCCTGAGCCTCGAACAGTGATCAGATCTGAACTGAGACCAAAAACATCGGTCATGGCCACACGCAACCGGCGGGCAGCAGCTCCAGTATCGAACTCGGCTTCCACCATAATGTTTCCACCACCGGTGATGTGGAGCCCGCCGGCATACCTCAGCATGGTCGCTATCTCAGCACGACGGCAACAATGCTTCACTATGGGAAGGACGGCAAGTTCTGCCTTCACATCCTGGGTTAATGCCATGAATCACTCCAGATCAGGTGTTGGTCATAATTCCATCACATGAGCGAGGATAGCAGCAACCAGGAAGGGATCATGACGAGGCGAACCATCGTGCATGGCCACTGGAGCAATCAGCAACTGTCCAGCCATGGCTTTCACAGCAGTAGAAAGCGAGGGATCTTGGGCGAAACTTGGGTCGGCGATCACCGTATTGAGGGTGAGTTCTGGGCAGTGCTCCGCCAAAATTTCGATATGTCGAGAAGGGCTGAATCCACTGGTCTCCCCTGCTGGCAGAAGATTCAACAGGCAGATTCTCTTGGCGGGGGATTCAAGGATCGCTGCGACCAGTTCGGGGACAAGCAGATGGGGAACCACAGAAGTGAACCATGAACCCGGTCCGAAGACCAGATAATCGGCATCGAGGATGCTTGCCACAGCTTCTGGACAGGCAGGAGGGTTTTTCGGCGTGAGACGTATGTTGAGAACCTCTCCTTCACTCAAAGCAATGTTGGCTTGTCCTGTCACCACGGTGGTCGATGTGGGGTTATCGTGGTCTAAACCAGCAACATCGGCAGAAATCACCAGGGGAAGGGATGACATGGGCAGAACCCTGCCTTGGGCCTCCAGGAGCTTACCCACCTGATCGAGCCCATGAACAGGATCAGGGTCGCGCTGCCACAGAGCTGAGATGAGCAGGTTGCCCACTGCATGGCCCGCTAGTGGGCCTTCCCCACCGAAACGAGTCTGAAACACATCCGCCCAGAGTCGCCCTTCAGGGTTGTCACCTGTGAGAGCTGCTAGAGCCATGCGAAGATCGCCAGGGGGAAGACAATCAAATTCATCACGAAGGCGCCCCGATGATCCCCCATCATCAGCGACAGTGACCACCGCTGTGAGTTGATCGGTCAACCTTTTGAGTGCTTTGAGAGTGGCCGCTAAACCATGACCACCTCCGAAGGCCACCACCTTGGGTAGGGTCATTATTCTCTCCCAAGATCACGGTGCATCACCGACACAGTGAACTGCGCCGAGCGAAGGCGACGAGCACATTCTTCAGCCATGGCCACCGATCGGTGTTTGCCACCGGTGCATCCGATAGCCAAAGTGACCAGTCTCTTTCCTTCGGCAACGTAGCCTTGGGCGGCCGTACGGAAAAGGTCCTGCAGTTGATCTTGGAATTGCCCAGCTAAAGGAGAATCCAACACATAGGAAGACACCGCCGTACTCAATCCTGTTTGGGGTCGAAGTTCCTCCACCCAGTGAGGGTTGGGAAGAAAACGGACGTCCATGACCATATCGGCATCAACCGGCACGCCATTTTTGAAACCGAAACTCATCACGGTGACGCTCACGTCGCTTTGACCTTCCCCAAAAGCCGCCACCATTCGGGCAGTGAGTTGGTGAGGGGTCAACCCTGATGTATCGATCACCAGATCCGCTGTCGCACGCAAGGTGGACATCATCCGTCTTTCTGCTTGGATTCCTTCAAGCAACGACCCCGACCCTTGCAGAGGTACGGGACGACGTGAAGACTCTTGGCGTTTGACGATCTCAGCGTCATTGGCTTCCAAGAAAACAATCTGCGGTGAACCAGCGATAGGTTCGATCACTGAGAAGAAACTCGGGATCTGCTCAAGGTCCCCCATGGAGCGAACATCGAGAACCACACAGACATGGTCAACATTTTCCCCATGTAGGAAATCCACCAGGGCAGGCAACATCCCCGGCGGAAGGTTGTCCACAACATACCACCCCAGGTCCTCCATGGCTTTTGCTGCCGTATGGCGACCTGCTCCGGACATACCAGTGATGATCACCAGATCCATGAGGCTCACCTCCTGGTGGTTAGTCTAGCGTGGTTAATCAAGAACCTCCCCAGTGGTCATGTTAATCGCACGCGGCTTCTCACCCACCGCCTCCACCACACCTTGGGCAAGAGCTGGACCAAAACCAGGGACCTGGGCGATGTCTTCCACACTGGCGCTGCGAAGTTTCTTCAACGAAGGAAAAGCCTTCATCAGAGCCTTCCGGCGTACCTCACCCAAACCAGGAACCCCATCGAGCAGAGACTGGGTCATGGAGCGTGATCTTTTCTGGCGATGGTAGGTCACAGCGAAACGATGCGACTCATCACGTACCCTCTGGAGAAGATAGAGCGCGGGGGAACTCCGCTTCAAGATCAGCGGATACTGCTGACCTGGAATCCACACCTCTTCCAGTCGCTTAGCCAAACCAACCACCACCACCGACTCAAAACCAAGATCATCAAGAACCGTCCTCGCCACCTGTGCTTGGGGGCCAGCTCCATCAACAACAATGAGCGACGGAGCATAGGAGAATCGTCTCGCGGTTCTCGTGGTGGAATCGATGATCCCCTCAGCCCCCTGGTTGATCACCTCCTGCTCATCACGAAGGCGGGCCATCCTCCTGGTGAGCAGCTCCTTCATCGCACCCACATCATCGGATTCCACCGTGTTGATCGTGAAATGGCGATACTCACTCTTTCTAGCTAATCCGTCTTCAAAAACCACCATCGAGCCAACCGTGTGAGTCCCTTGAATATGGGAGATGTCATATCCCTCAATCCTCAAAGGAACCTCATCCATGGACAGAACTTGCGCTATCTCATCGAGGGCCTGATTGCGTGAGGTCAGATCACTGGCGCGCCTGGTTTTGTGAACCTCCAGAGCTTGGGCAGCATTCTTAGTAGCGGTATCCAAGAGAGTTTTCTTATCTCCACGTTTGGGTACGCGTACGACCACGGGCGAACCACGCAACTGGCTCAACAAAGTGCTCACCACCGCAGCGCTGTGGGGAAGAACTGGAACAAGAATCATTGGCGGAATCAACCTTGCCGCATCCTCCTGCACCACATCGGAGTAGATCTGCAAGAGAAAGGCCTCCACAAGATCAGGCAGATCAGCACCGGGGTCGTCGTCCTGGTCGTGGGGGCCAGCTTGTCTTTCCGCCACCCAATTGCGTGAACTGACGATCCTTCCCGCGCGAACATGGAAAACCTGGACCCCCACCTCTAGCGGGTCAACCACCAGAGCAATCAGGTCAAGATCATCACTATCGGCCAACACCACAGTGTTTTTCTCCATCACCCGTCGAAGGGCTTGGCTTTTATCGCGAGCAATCCCCGCCTTCTCATATTCCATAGCTTCGGCATGTTGGGCCATCTCTTGATCGAGCTGGTCGAGGAATGCCGAGGTTTTTCCAGAAATTGCCGTACAGAAATCAGTGACCAGTTGACGATGATCCTCTTGGGTGATTCTCCCCACACAAGGAGCCGAACACTTGTTGATATGGGCGAGAAGACAAGGACGCCCACTGGAGCGCGCTGAGCGGAAAACCCCATTCGAACACGACCTCATGGGAAAGACACCCAGCAGAGCATCGATCGAGTCCCGGATCGCCCACGCATGAGCGAAAGGACCGAAATAACGCCAGGGTTTCTTCTTGGTTCCACGCCCCACAAAGACACGGGGATAGTCCTCATTCCAGGTCACACACAACCAGGGATATGACTTGTCGTCACGGTATTTCACATTGAACCGGGGCTCGTACTGCTTGATCCAGGTGTATTCCAGTTGGAGGGCTTCCAGTTCATTGCGGACGATCGTCCACTCCACACTGGAAGCAGACGTCACCATGCGCTGGGTTCGAGGATGCAAGGAAGCAAGATCAGAAAAATATGAGGTCAACCGTGAGCGCAGCGAATTGGCTTTCCCCACATAGATGATGCGCCCTTGGTCATCGATGAAACGATAGACCCCTGCTACGGTGGGAATCTCGGATGTCGCTGGTCGCCACACTGCTGGGTCACTCATGGAGAAACCTGGGGGGAAACGATGCGGGCAAGATAATGTCCAGTGTAGGAATCCTGGCAGGTTGCCACCTGCTCCGGTGTCCCAACGGCGACAACAAAACCACCTCGGGAACCTCCCTCAGGACCCAAATCGATCACCCAATCAGCGGTTTTGATCACATCAATATTGTGCTCGATCACCACCACCGTGTTGCCTTGCTCCACGAGGCGATCAAGCACAATGAGCAGTTTGCGAATATCCTCGAAATGAAGCCCAGTGGTGGGTTCGTCGAGAACATACATTGTTTTGCCGGTGGATCTCTTCTGCAATTCTGAAGCCAGTTTCACTCGCTGGGCCTCACCCCCCGACAGAGTTGTCGCTGATTGGCCAAGTCGAACATAGCCGAGGCCCACCTCAACAAGGGTGTTGAGATGGCGCGCAATCGCGGGGATCGCACCAAAGAACTCGGCTGCTTCTTCGATAGGCATCGATAACACTTCAGCAATAGTTTTGTTCTTGTAGTGAACCTCCAGGGTCTCCCGGTTATATCTGGCCCCATGGCAGACCTCACAGGGAACATAGACATCAGGCAGGAAGTTCATTTCAATCTTGATCGTCCCATCCCCCATGCAGTTCTCGCAGCGACCACCTTTGACATTAAAAGAGAAACGCCCGGGCTGATACCCGCGTACCTTTGCCTCAGTGGTTTGAGAAAACAGGGCCCGAATCTTGTCAAAGACCCCAGTGTAGGTGGCAGGGTTCGACCGGGGGGTACGCCCGATCGGTGACTGATCCACATGGATGATCTTGTCGATCTCTTCGGCACCCTCGATTCGTTTGTGGCGGCCGGGAACAGCTTTCACACTATAGATTCTCTTTGCTAACCCCCGATAGAGAATCGAATTGACCAGCGATGATTTCCCTGAACCCGACACCCCAGTAACGGCGATGAGCAAACCCAAAGGGAAGGCAACATCAATATCTTGGAGGTTGTTTTCTCTCGCACCCACCACCACGACTTCCTTGGCTCCGCGTTGACGTCTCACAGCGGGCAGGGGAATGGATCGACGCCCAGCAAGATAAGCGCCAGTGAGTGATTCTTCGGTTTCCAGCAACTCTTGAACGGGCCCCGACACCACCACCTGTCCCCCATGTTCCCCAGCCCCAGGTCCAATATCAACCACCCAGTCGGCGGTACGAATAGTGTCCTCATCATGCTCGACCACAATCAAGGTGTTCCCCAGATTCCGCAGGCGTACGAGGGTGTCGATCAGGCGATGATTATCGCGCTGGTGGAGCCCAATACTGGGTTCATCGAGCACATAGAGCACCCCCATGAGCCCCGACCCTATCTGGGTGGCCAACCGAATCCGCTGAGCCTCACCACCGGAGAGTGTTCCCGTGGGGCGAGAAAGAGTCAGATAATCCAACCCCACATCCACCAGGAACCTCAGTCGCTCCCGAATCTCCTTGGTGACCCTTTCGGCGATCGTGGCATCACGAGCTGACAAGGAAAGACTATCCACATAATCCAGGCAGTCCACAATACTCATGGAGGTGACCTCGTGAATATTCTTTCCCCCCACGCTCACAGCTAGACTCGCGGGTTTCAGTCGAGCCCCCTGACAGGCAGCGCAGGGAATCTCCTGCATATAGGAAGCATATCTTTCACGGGCTGTGTCTGTTTCTGCTTCCTGATGGCGTCGACGAATATGGGGAATCACACCCTCGTACTTGGCTGAGAAAGTCCGGGTTCGTCCAAACCGATTCCTATGTTTGACATAGACCGGGTCACCCACGCCATAGAGGATCACCCGGCGAGCCTCCTCACCTAGTTGCACCCAAGGAGTGGACATCGAGAATCCCTCAGATGCGGCCAACGACTTCAAGACATGCTGGTAGTAACGACCTATCGCTGGTGTGGCCCACACCGAGATGGCGTTGCGTTCCAAGGAGAGTCCATCATCGGGAACCACCAGTTCAGGATCCACCTCCATGGTGGTGCCCAACCCCGAGCAGTGTGCGCAGGCACCCCAGGGGCCATTGAACGAGAATTGCCGAGGTTCGAGTTCATCAATCAATATATCGTGGCCTGAGGGGCAGGCCATCTTCTCAGAGAACCTCTTCTCGGTGCCCTCATCAACCAGTTCAATGCTCACCACCCCATGAGCTAGCTTGAGCGCAGTTTCAACAGAGTCAGTGATTCTCTGCTTGGCTTCAGGTTTGACCTGAAGACGATCCACAATCACGTCAAGATCATGTTTCTTTTGTTTGTCTAGGGTAGGAGGCTCGCTGAGAGGATAAACCTCACTATCAACTCTAATTCTGGCGTAGCCACTGGCAGCTAACTCAGTGAAAACATCGCGGAACTCCCCCTTGCGACCAGTGATCATCGGGGCAAGGACCTGGAAGCGAGTTCCCGGATCCATCTCCAATATCCGATCAACAATCTGTTGAGGGGTCTGGCGGGAAATAGGCTGGGCGCACTGCGGGCAGTGAGGAACACCAATGCGAGCATAAAGAAGCCTGAAATAGTCATAAACCTCAGTGATCGTACCCACCGTCGAGCGAGGATTCTTGGAGGTTGATTTCTGGTCAATAGACACCGCTGGAGACAGCCCCTCAATGAAATCCACATCCGGCTTATCCATCTGCCCGATGAACATCCGTGCGTAGGCACTCAGCGACTCCACGTACCTGCGTTGTCCCTCAGCGAAAATCGTATCGAACGCCAAAGAAGACTTCCCTGATCCACTGAGCCCGGTGAAAACAATCAGAGAATCACGGGGTATGTCGATAGAGATATTGGCGAGGTTATGCTCCCTTGCCCCTTTGACGATGAGCCGATTATGCACGACAGCCAGTGTAGTTCCCTACCGCCCACAACCAGCACACATTCGTACACGTGTCCCCTATTTGTCTTTCTTTCTCCGCTAAGTGGGATAGATGTCGCGCAGGGTCCCCCATCACCCTTAGGTTTGATTTGTGCCGTTCCCTCTAGACCTGGATCAGTCGCTCAATCAAGGGCGACTTGAACTCACCTCGGCAACCCAGCGTTTGCTGGGCGACACCATTGGACTCTCGCATCGCGATTGGAGAATGGTGACCCACCTGCCGGGGTGGACCCGCGCCCACATTGCCACCCATCTCACCCACCACGCTCAATGCATGACCACGACACTCACTCAACTGGGGAAACAGCCAGTCACGTGGAATTGTGAACTCACCGACAAAGACTTGTGGGTGGGAGCTCAGCGCAGCCCCCTGGAATTAACTGAGGATCTTGATCAATCCTCAGCGGAATTAGCCAGAGCCCTCGACCCTCTCAGCAACACCAACTGGGACTCAACAGTGATCACCTCGGTGGGTGAGATTCCATCAAGTGCTCTGATCCTCGATCGGCTCAACGAAGTAGTCATTCACCATGTCGATCTCAACCTCAGCATTGATTTCACTGACCTGAAACCAGAACTCGTCCACCTTCTCTTGGCCTGGAATGCTGTCCGATTGAGTTCGCGGTTCACCGACAATGAGATCACCATCATGACCGATGAGGGGGACACGATGGTGGTGGGGTCAGGCGCTCCCAGGACCGTACGCGGAAGCCAGGCGAGTCTTCTCGGTTGGATGGTCGGGCGAAAAGGGTCCTCGGCAATTCTGGGGGCCGAAGAGTTCGATCAACCACAGCTGGTTTGAGGGTGTTTATCCAGCCTCATGGGGCCGGTCATGTGAGGTCTTCACAAGGCTGGCCACCGTGGTGAGTGCCAATGTGCCAATGATGACACCCAGCGAGACCAACAAAGGAACCTCCCAGGTCACCACATGGAAATGATGCAGGGCATGCAGGATCAGTTTGACACCAATGAAAGCCAAGACAATCGACAGTCCCACCGAGAGATAGACCAGTTTCTTCAGTAGACCACCCATCAAGAAATACAATTGCCTCAGGCCCATCAGAGCAAACACATTCGCGGCAAAAACAAGGTAGGGCTCCTGGGTCAAACCAAAAACAGCAGGAATAGAGTCCAAGGCAAACAGCACATCGGTGGTTCCCAGGGCAACAACAACCAGGAACATGGGCGTCATCATGCTAGTCTCACCTGTGCGGATAGACATCTTCGTACCATGGAATTCATCGGCTAAACGAAAATGCTTCTTCACCCATCTCATGGCAGCGTTATCCCCAACCTCCTTGGGGGCATGCTGGCGGTATTCCCTGACCAAGTCGAATGCGGTGTACAGCAGAAAGGCGCCAAAGAGGAAGAAAACCCAGGTGAACCTTTCGATCACCGCAGCACCCAAGGCAATGAAGACTCCACGAAAAAACAAGGCAAGAACGATGCCCACCATCAAGGCATATTGCTGAAGTTGGCGGGGAACCTTGAGCTTGGACATGATGATGAGAAAGATAAAAAGGTTATCGACAGATAGTGAGTATTCAGTCAACCACCCAGCAATGAACTCACCGCCATAAACCGGCTCCCAGAAACGACCAACAAAAACGGCGAAAAGAAGAGCGCCGGTGATGTAGATGCTGATCGCGATAGTGCATTCTTTCGTGGAAGGCTCATGTGGTTTGCGCCCAATGACAAAAACATCAAAGACCAGCACTGCAATCAAGATAGCGAATGTGAGGATCCACGTACTATCATCGACAACCATAGAGACCCTTCAACACGTGAGGGTATCCATTTTACCACGCGAAGAACAAATTAAGTCACTTCTGACCTTCGACCATGGCGCGGTATTCCTTCTTCAAATCTGCCACCTCATCGCGGAGTCGTGCTGCGATTTCGAATCTCAAATCCGCTGCTGCTGCTTGCATCTGCGCAGTCAGCTCAGCAATGAGATCAGCCAATTCCTCCTGGTGAAGATTCGCTGGGCGAGTCGACTCATGCGCCCGGATAACACCGGTGGTCTGGGCACGAGGACGAGTGATCTCATCACTAGTTTCGCGCGACAGCATCTCAGTGATGTCAGCAATCTTCTTGCGCAAAGGCTGAGGATCAATCCCGTGCGCCTTGTTGTAGGCCACCTGCTTGGCTCGACGCCTATTAGTCTCATCGATGGCTGTTGACATCGACGCAGTCACCGAATCGGCGTACATGTGAACCTGCCCAGAGACGTGGCGGGCAGCACGTCCAATAGTTTGGATCAGTGATCTCTCAGAACGAAGGAAACCCTGCTTGTCGGCATCCAAGATCGCCACCAGCGAAACCTCGGGAAGATCCAAACCCTCACGAAGAAGATTGATCCCCACCAAGACATCATATTCGCCAGCGCGCAATTCCCGCAGCAGATCCAGGCGCCGAAGAGTGTCAATATCGGAGTGAAGATAGCGCGTGCGAATATCGTGGTTCAAAAAGTACTCGGTCAGATCCTCAGCCATTTTCTTGGTGAGCGTGGTGACCAAAACCCTTTCATCCCGCTCGGCTCTCTGACGGATCTCCCCCATCAAATCCTCCACCTGGCCCTTGGTGGGTTTCACGATCACCTCAGGGTCAACCAATCCAGTGGGACGGATCAGCAATTCCACCGGGTGGGGGTCTTTGGCGAGCTCATAGGGGCCAGGGGTTGCCGAGAGATAGACCGTCTGGTCAATCCTTTCCAGGAACTCCTCCCATCTCAGCGGTCGATTGTCAAGCGCAGAAGGGAGTCTGAATCCGTGCTCCACCAACGTACGTTTGCGTGACATGTCACCTTCATACATTCCACCAATCTGGGGCACGCCCACGTGGGATTCATCCATGACCAAGACAAAATCCTCCGGAAAATAGTCGAGTAAGCAATTCGGAGCAGAACCGGGGGCACGACCATCGATGTGGCGGGAATAATTCTCAATCCCCGCACAGGTTCCCACCGTTGACATCATTTCCAGGTCGTAACCTGTCCTCATTTCAAGGCGCTGGGCTTCAAGAAGCTTATTCTGGGCGCGCAACTCAAGTAGACGTTCCTGCAGTTCGGTTTCTATTCCACGAATCGCTTTGTCCATGCGCTCCGACGAGGCGGTGTATTGGGTGGCCGGGAAAATATGGAGAACCTGATCATTGGTCAACACAGCCCCATCGACAGGATCCATGGTCATGAGCGCTTCGACCTCATCACCAAAAAATTCAATCCTCCACGCACTCTGCTCATACATGGGGAAAACCTCTACCGTGTCCCCACGCACCCGGAAAGTCCCGCGAGTACCCGCCAGATCATTGCGTACGTACTGAATATCGACCAACCGGCGAAGCAGTTTATCCCTGCCCACATCGTCACCAACGTGGACAGTGATCGCCTGGTCAACAAATTCCTGGGGGGTCCCCAACCCGTAGATCGCTGACACCGAAGCTACAACAATGCAATCGCGACGAGTCAGCAAAGAAAAGGTGGCGTGATAGCGTAACCGTTCAACCTCCTCATTGAGAGAAGAATCCTTCTCGATATAGGTGTCCGATTGGGGGATGTACGCCTCAGGTTGGTAATAGTCATAATAGGAGACGAAATATTCCACGGCATTATCGGGAAAGAAATCCCTCAGCTCTTGGGCAAACTGCGCAGCCAAAGTCTTGTTCGGCTGCATCACCAGCATGGGACGCTGGAGTCTTTCCGCCAGCCACGCCACCGTCGCAGTCTTCCCTGTTCCCGTGGCCCCCAACAGGACGACATCTTTCTCGCCTTCTTTGAGGCGCCTCTCCAGGGCATCGATAGCCTCAGGTTGATCCCCACTGGGCTCAAAATCGGCATGAACTTTAAACGGGGCTACGGTTCTTTCCAGGTCTGTGATCGGGCGCATACCCCCACGCTACCGTAGCCCGGTGACAAAACGGGGACGGAGGTGTTTTTGTCACCAACCATCGTCACCCTGCGGAGCACTGCGAGTCGCGCTAGCGCGCTCCGCAGCACAGGCTCCGCGACTCGCAGGGTCCAGAAGTCACAGCTGAATGACTGTGGAGTCTGGATTCTGCGACTACGCGCAGAACGACTCAGGGGTTAGAGGTCCTCGCCGACCAGGAAGGAGGTACGCTCGTCGTTGCCACGATAATGCAGACCCTTAGCTAGGACAGTGTCCATCCACTGGTTTACTTGGGCTTCCAGGTTCTCTGCACTACCAGAACCGTCAAAGACAAAGTCAGCGGCAGCAAGGCGTACCTCATCGTCGATCTGAGCAGTAATGCGACCCCAGGCTTCCTCTTCATCCATACCACGGCCATCCACGAGACGGGCCACCCGAACCTCGGGGGAAGCATCCACCACAATCACTGTGTCAAAAGCCTCAGGTCCAGCAACCTCCACCAGCAGAGGGATCGCATGAACCACCAGTTTGTCACCACGTTTCTCTGCAGCAATATCAATGAGTTGTCCCTCACTGATCACTCGAGGATGAATGATGTTTTCGAGCCTCTCACGAGCCTCATCATCATCACCGAAAACAAGCTTCGCCACCAGGGAACGATTGAGACTGCCATCGGCCTCCAGAACCCTCTCACCGAAGGCCTCCACAATCTCAGCTAAACCATCAGTACCCACAGCCACCACATCACGAGCAAGAATGTCATAGTCGATGACTTCAACACCACGCAGTTCAAAGGCTCGGCTCGCCACAGATTTCCCTGCTGCAATACCTCCAGTGAGGCCAACTCTAATCATGGATCCTCTTCTCGATGGATTATTCCTCCCCGAGTTGCTCCTTGAACGCTTGGAGAGCCTCATCAGCAGCGAGAGTCGGTTCAGCAGGGGCATCAGCTTCACCAGTGGTGTAGGTTGCGGCGGTCATTTCCTCAACCACTGCCTCCTGGTCAGCTTCGCCGGCTTCCTGGGCCTGCTTCTTGTGGGCCTCCCACAGTTCGCGAGCCTGCTTCCACTGTTCCTCCCATGCAGCCTGCTGCTCTTCGTAACCTGGCTTCCAATCATTGGTTTCAGGATCGAAGCCCTCAGGATAGATGTAGTTACCCTCAGCATCATAGGAGTTCGCCATGCCATAGAGGCTCGGATCGAAGTCATCAGCTACCACGTCAACACCCTCATTGGCCTGCTTCAGTGACAGCGACACGCGACGACGCTCCAAGTCGATATCAATGATCTTGACCATGACCGCATCGTTAACAGCGACCACCTGCTCGGGGATCTCCACATGGCGTTCCGCGAGTTCGGAGACGTGAACCAAACCTTCGATACCTTCAGCGACTCGCACAAAGGCACCAAAAGGAACCAGCTTGGTGACCGTACCCGGTGCGATCTGGCCAATCTGGTTGAGACGGGCGAAAGTCTGCCACGGATCTTCCTGGGTGGCTTTCAGCGACAGGGAGACACGTTCACGATCCATCTCCACGGAGAGAACCTCGACAGTCACCTCCTGACCGATTTCAACAACCTCCGAAGGATGATCAATGTGCTTCCAGGAGAGCTCGGAGACGTGCACCAGTCCATCAACCCCACCCAGGTCCACGAAGGCACCGAAGTTCACGATCGACGAGACGACACCCTTACGAATCTGGCCCTTGGTGAGATTATCGAGGAAGGTGGCGCGTACCTCGGACTGTGTTTGCTCCAGCCAAGCCCGACGCGACAGGACCACATTGTTGCGGTTCTTGTCGAGTTCGATGATCTTGGCTTCCAGTTCAGCATTGATGTATGGGGAGAGATCGCGTACGCGCCTCATCTCCACCAAGGAGGCAGGAAGGAAGCCACGCAGACCGATGTCCACGATCAGACCGCCCTTGACCACCTCAATGACGCGGCCCGTGACCACCCCATCCTCGGCTTTGATTTTCTCAATGGTGCCCCAGGCGCGCTCGTACTGGGCACGCTTCTTGGACAGGATCAGTCGTCCTTCTTTGTCTTCTTTTTGCTGGACGAGTGCTTCAACAGTGTCACCAATGTTGACTTCTGCGAAGGGATCCACGTGATATTTGATGGCGAGTTCTTTGACGGGGATGACACCTTCAGTCTTGTATCCCACATCGAGGAGAACTTCGTCTTTGTCTACCTTGACAACAATGCCGGTGACAATATCGCCATCATTGAAGCTTTTGAGTGTTGAATCGATTGCGTCGAGAAAATCTTGGTCTGAACCGAGATCGTCAATCGCGATAGGGGCTTGCGCCGTTGAGGTCATTGATGATGACTTTCACATATAGTATTCCAGTACGCCTGGTCGTGGCCATAAGGCACCCTATTCACTCCATGCTGGAATAGAGCCGATCAAGCGCCCACCTATCCTAGCGAGGCGTACGCCCCACAGCAAACAGCCGAGGTAACAATCACGCAACAGTATGTCACTATTACTGCTAGCCGGAGGTGTCCACAGTGAAAGTGAAGAACTCTTTACCATCACTACCCACGCACCGATATTCAATCGTGGCATTCACTTTAACAAGACCCGCAAACATGTTGTTTTCTTTGATTTCTTTTGATACATCAGCTTTCAGCGCATCGCGGAACATGTTAATCGTCGCTGGAGTGAATTGGCTAGCACGATATTTGGTCAGGGTATAATTGAGCCGAACAACCCGACCCTCACGCTTTTCGGCACTATCGAATCTTATTCCTTCGGTGAACTCGATTGGCGCGAGACGATTCATTTCTGCAACAACTTCGTCAAGGAAGGTGTCCACGAGCTTCAATGTGCTTGAGACGTTTCGGATCTTTTTGGTTGCTTCTTCTGTCGCTTCGGAGGCTTCCTGTATTTCTATGACCTGTTCTTCGAGATCAGCGAGCTTCTTTTCCATCTCGGGTACGACAAAGTTGAGCGATTCCGCTGTAGCGACAGCTTCAGTGAGCCGGTCATAGTCAGCCTCCACCACATAATCGGTGGCAACAGTGGTCTCCAGTATCTCCTTGGCTGAGGTGAGTTCTGTCTGAAGTTTCTTCTGGTTGGTATCCAATTGAGCGGCGAAATAGTTGAAATCTTCCTTCGCTTCCTCCATGGCCATCTGGTAGGGCCGCACCAGACCAAAGAAAACACCAGCGCCAGCAAGGAGAGCTAGGACGACACCGCCAATGACAAAGATGGGCCACTTCTTCTTTTTCTTCGGTGGTGGACCCATGGGAGCACCAGGTGCACCAGGGGATCCGGGCGCATAGGGGTACGCCTGTTGGCCATAGGCGGTTGGAGGTTGAGGGATGCCGGTGGGTGCACCCATGGGTGCTACGGGTGGTTGGGGCATGCCCGACTGCGGGATGCCCGGTTGTGCAGGACCGGGTTGGGGAATGCCCGGTTGTGGAATCCCAGGCTGTGGCATACCGGGTTGGGGAATGCCCGGTTGTGGCTGTCCAGTGGTGGTGTTGACACCCTCAGGTGGTATCTGAGATGGAGTAACTTCGGTGGTGGGAACCTCGGGTGTGGGAGTCGAGAATGACTCTTGATTCATGGGTTCCTGGGTGTCAGCAGTGAGGTCTTCATTGTTCTCCGTGGCCATGGTCCGCCCCTCGTCGATACGTTTTCCCCATTCTATCAGCCCGCGACAGGTGCTCGTGTGCCCATCAACCAAACGTCATTCCGCGCAAAGTCGCGGAATCCAGACTGTATAGTCCAACAAACTGTGGATTCTGGACCCTGCGACTTCGCGCAGGGAGACGGGGGTAACGTCATTCCGCGCGAAGTCGCGGAATCCAGACTGTATAGTCCAACAACTGTGGATTCTGGACCCTGCGACTTCGCGCAGGGAGACGGGGGCAACGTCATTCCGCGCGAAGTCGCGGAATCCAGACCGTACGTCCAACAACTGTGGATTCTGGACCCTGCGACTTCGCGCAGGGAGACGGGGGTAACGTCATTCCGCGCGAAGTCGCGGAATCCAGACTGTACGTCCAACAAACTGTGGATTCTGGACCCTGCGACGTTCGCGCAGGGAGACGGGGGTGGGGAGTTGTCCAAAAGGAGACGCGGTGGCGCACCGTGGGACTCTGTGCCTGTCGGCTGGCTAGTGGGCGGCTTGGGCCCAGGTGGGGCCGACACCGATGGAGACATCGAGCGGAACACTGAGCTGGACAGCATTGCCCATTTCTGCGCGTACTATCTCTTCCAAGGATTCCTGTTCACCAGGGGCGACCTCGAAGATCAACTCATCGTGGACCTGCAGGAGCATCCGTGAAGCAAGTCCAGTTGCCTTCAGTCGGGCATCCAGTTTCAACATCGCCAGTTTGATGATATCGGCTGCTGTTCCTTGAATGGGGGCGTTGAGGGCCATACGCTCAGCCATCTCCCTCATCGTACGATTCGTTGAATCCAAGTCGGGAAGGTAGCGCCTCCTGCCGAGGATTGTTTCGGTGTAACCGCGCTGGCGAGCCAGCTGAACCTCCGATTGGAGATAGTCACGAACACGACCAAACTTGTCGAAGAAATCCTCCATGAGTCGACTAGCTTCCGCCACCGAAATCTTGAGCTGATTCGATAACCCGAAGGCACTCAACCCGTAGGCCAACCCATAGTTGACTGCTTTGACCCGGCTGCGCTGCTCACTAGTGACCTCGGATGTTTCCAGACCGAAAACATGACCAGCCATCACCGTGTGAAAATCCTGCCCCGAATTGAAAGCCTCAACAAGCTGCTCATCACCAGAGACGTGAGCCATGATTCTCATCTCAATCTGGGAATAGTCGGCAGTCAAGAGCGCCTCGAACCCATCGGCCGCGATGAATCCTTCACGAATGCGAGTACCTGTGGCTGAGCGCGCAGGAATGTTTTGCAGATTCGGGTCCTGGGAAGACAGGCGCCCAGTGGCTGCCACAGTTTGAAGATAGGTGGTGTGAATCCGACCATCAGCTGCAGTCGCCTTGATGAGACCTTCGACGCTCTGGCGCAATTTGATCGAATCGCGATGGGCGAGGAGATGTTCAAGAAAAGGATGACCGGTGGTCGCCAAAAGATGGTCGAGGGCCTCAGCATCGGTGGTATACCCACTCTTGGTTTTGCGAGTCTTCGGCATCTTCAACTCATCAAAAAGAACCACCTGGAGCTGCTTGGGTGAGGAGAGGTTGATCTCTTGACCAATCGATTCATAGGCGAGGCGCTGCGCCTCCACCACACGATCATTGAATTGTTCACGCAGGCTGGTGAGGGTTGTGGTGTCAACCCCAACACCAGTCTTCTCCATCGCTGCCAGTACGCGGGTAAGCGGGATTTCCACATCAACGAGCAACTCGGCGCACTCTTTCGCGGCGAGCTCCTCACCCAGAGGGGCGGCAAGATCAGCGATAGTACGAGCATTGGTTCCCACTGTTGTGGCGGCAGGGTCGTCAAAAAAGTTGAAGGCCGGTTGCTCATCGGCGACCGCCGCAACGAGGGTACGGTTGAGATAGCGATCCGCTAAACTCACCAGATCGAGACTACGGCGATCAGGGTTAGCGAGATAGGCAGCGATCTGTGTATCACACACCACACCGTGAAGATCCCATCCCCGTTCCCACAAACCAATCAGTGGAGCTTTCACCTCGTGGACCACTGTAGGAATCTCCGGGTTGGCCAGCCACGACACCAGGGCACGCTCATCTTCCGGTGTGATAGCCGCCAAGTCAATCCATCCAACCGAGTCGCTGGTGGCGATCGCCAAAGATTCGACAACCCAGGTGCCTGTCCCCCACTGCCCCTGGAATTCGATTCCTGCTTGGCTGTTTCCCTGTTGAGCAAGCCAGGCCTCCACCTCACCAGGTGCGATAGTGCTGACCTGGGTGGTGACCTCACGAGCAGGAGCCACCTCGCGTACCTCGAAAACTTCCGAAACCCTCTTGCGCAAGGCACGGAACTGAAGCAAATCAAAGAGCTGGTTGACTGCGCCCATGTCTGGTTGCCCACCAGTGAGTTCACCCACAGAAACAGGCAGATCAAGGTCACGTACCAGGGCATTGAGCCGGCGGTTTCTTTCCACCGCATCAGTGTGTTGGCGCAAAGACTCACCCGCTTTGCCGGGCACCTGGTCCGCTCGACGAATCAGATTCTCCAACCCGTCATACTCCCCCAACCACTTGGCAGCAGTCTTGGGCCCCACCCCGGGAACACCAGGAAGATTGTCGGAGGTTTCACCGACAAGAGCAGCCAACTCTGGATAGCGCTGCGGTGGCACACCATACTTTTCTTCCACCGCTTGAGGGGTCATTTTGATGGTTTCGTTGCGCCCAGGGTAGAGAACAGTCACCGTATCGGTAATCAGTTGGAAAGTGTCACGATCACCCGAGGTGATCAGAACCTCCATGTCTTTCGATTGGGCCTGCTGTGACCACGTGGCGATGATGTCGTCGGCCTCATAGTTGTCAACCTCAATATGTGTGATACCCAGGGCGTCCAGAAATTCTTTAATCAGTTCGACTTGACCCACAAATTCCGGCGGGGTGGCTCCCCGGTTGGCTTTATAGTCCGAATACTTTTCGGTACGAAAGGATGTCCTGGATTTGTCGAAAGCCACACCAATGGCGGTGGGTTGCTCAGCACGGATCGTACCTAAAAGAAGTGTGGCAAAGCCATAGATGGCATTGGTGTATTGCCCGGTACTCGTGGTGAAAGATTCGAGCGGATACCCATAGAAGGCCCGAAAAGCCAGAGAATAACCGTCAACGAGCAGGACGCGATCTGGTTGATTCACTCGTCACCCTTGGTGACTTTGCCATGATTGATGACACCCTGAGCTACCTCACGCATAGATTTGCGCATATCCATCGCTGTTTTCTGAATCCAGCGGAAAGCCTCGGCTTCACTGATTCCCAGCCCCTCCTGGATGAGACCCTTGGCCTGGTCAACAACCTTCCTTGAAGCGAGCCGCTCCTCCAGATCAGCGACCTCATCTTCAACAGCCATGATCTGGGCGAAACGGGCATGGGCGAGCTCAATGGCAGGTATCACATCGGAGGCGTCGAAGGGTTTGATGACGTACGCCATCGCGCCGGCTCGAGAGGCCCGGTCAATGAGTTCGCGCTGGGAGAATGCGGTGAGAATAACAACAGGGGCGATACGCTCCTCGGTGATGGTTTCGCCAGCAGTGATTCCATCCATCTTGGGCATTTTGACATCCATGACCACAACATCGGGGCGGACTTCACGGGCCAGCGCGACAGCTTCTTCGCCATCAGCTGCTTGACCAACAACGGTGTAACCCGAGTCTTGAAGTAGTTCCACCAGGTCCATACGGATGAGTGCCTCATCCTCAGCGACAAGAACCCTCATTGGTTCGGTGGTGATTTCTTTCACCTTGTCATCCTCTCATTTCGAGGTCCACGAGACAAGGGCATGAGCCATATGGCAGAATAGTTCTTCGGTTCTTGTAGATGTTTCTTCTCACAAGAGTTGCCCAAGTGGCGGAATGGCAGACGCAGTCGACTCAAACTCGGCCGTCCTTACGGACGTGGGGGTTCAACTCCCCCCTTGGGCACTAGATAGTGTGTTCCACCGGCGGGGAGTGCGGATTGCGAAGCAAGACGCCAACTCCCCGAAGGCGGGACACTCCTGCGTCATTCTGCGCAAAGTCATGGTCCCTTGGATAGTGATTGCTGCTGGGGATGTTCACAATGTCTGTGAGCATGGGATGGTGGTTGGTCGGGCAAAAAGGAGGTACGTGATCCCGTGGGCGACCATCGACCCTGGTCGCGTTTTCGTGGTCAAGAATATGGGCCACCCGAGCATCAATGTCGGTGTCCCCCACGTACGAAACCTGTGATAATGCGCCCACACCGTAAGATGGTGACATGCCTGCTGTCGAGCCTCAACTTTTGGAAACCAGAAAGATTCACTACGTACGTTTGGTGGTGAACTGGATTAATTTGTCTACTCCTTTTGGTTTGCTGATTTCGGTGATTGGGCGAGCGAAACTGTCGAAGGGGCCCCAGGGGTTGATTCTGGCTGATGGTTACAAGTTTTCTTTTCCGATTGCGAGTGCTTTCACGGTGGGTAATGTCATCATCACCGCATCGAATTTCACAAGGTTCACTGCCCGACTTCCGCAGGGTTTGGTTCATGAGGCCCGTCACTCAACCCAGTGGGCTTTCTTTGGGCCACTATTTCTTCCGCTCTATACTCTGTCGATGGGTATCAGCTGGCTGTGGTCGAGAGACCGGGCAGCGTTGAACCTTTTCGAGATGCATGCAGGACTCGACGATGGGGGTTACAAGAGGTTTGTGAGAAAACCACGCAACAGCAAACGAGCTCAAGAACGTGCAAGTCTCACAGATGCCACCACGCAGCTCGCCCACAGTGGTCAGGTCGCTTCAACGCTACGTACTGAAGTTGAGACCATGACTCAGGAGCCTACTAACCCGGAATCCACTAACCCACCGAGCACACCAGTGACAGATCATCGGTGTGATTAACCAGGTCGGGGGTGGGGTCTGTGGTTGGTTCAGGATCATCCGGTTCGTTGGATGGTCCAGCAGAAGAGTCAGTGGATGCCGCCGAGGGGTCAGCGGTAGCTGCCATAGCAGCTTGAGCATCGAGTTCTTCTGACTGGTCGATGGTTGTTTTCACGACCAATTGAATATAGGAATAGTCGGGATTACCGGTGTTGATCAGTGGTGGTGTGAACGAGACAGCGATCATGGGCAGGGACTTGGCTTGAACAGCTAAATCCACCATTTCGGACACATTCCATGGCGGGATGGAGGTGGTCGCCATTTCTTGGGAGGCAGCTGCCATGGAGGTGAATTTCACGGCAACAGTGGAGGGGTCCATTTGGCTGAGCACTGCTGCCATCACACATTTTTGGCGCTCCATTCGTGAATAGTCGGAGGTGGTGGACCGCGAGCGGGTGAACCACAACACCTGATGTCCGTCGAGGTGCTGGCTGGGCCCGGCTTCCAACCATTCGGTTTCTTGTTTGTTGATGGGTACGCGCTCGTGAATAGTGATCGTCAAACCACCCATGGCGTTGATGAGGTCTTTAAACCCTTGCATGTTGATCATGACATAGTAGTTGATGGGTAGCCCTGTGATTCCACTGACCGCCTCCATGGTGGCTTGGATTCCTGGGTTGTCGACACCAGGATACAGATCAGCATGTTCCTCACCGAGCAGATAAACAGCGTTCAACATGCAGTCGTCGGATCCACATTTCCAGCCGTCAGGATAGAGGTTCCGCAGTGGTGAGCCTTCAGCAAAGGGTACGCTTTGGAGGTTGCGGGGCAGGCTAAACAACACAGTACGCCCAGTGTTACCTTGGACGCTGGCGAGCATGATCGTGTCGGGTCTCACTCCCGTACGCCCAGGTCCGGAATCGGAACCCAACAACAGGATGTTGTAGCGTCCTTTGTCTTTGGTGGAGTTTCCACCGCCTGAGAATATTCCCGACAGTGCACCGCCTGCACTCCAGGTTGCAGCCCCAGCCCAGGCCGTACCGGAGGCGAGAACTGCTGCCATCACAAGGGCAACCACCGAGAACACGGCACCTTTCTTGGCTCCCATGTTTTTGGGGCGCGAAATCCACCACGTGTTGATCGCGAGTCCCAGCCAGAAGATTCCCAGAGCGAGAACAGTCACAGAAACGATCTTCAACACCAGGCCATTGGCCCAAAATCCCACCATGGCTTTGGTGAGCGCCAGGGAGAGGATCAACAACACCAGTGCCACCACGAGCACGAACATCCACAGTTTGAGAGCGAAACGCCCCAGGTTTTTGTTGCCATGGATGGCTTGGGCTGATCCGGGGACGAGCAGACCGAGTCCGAGCAGGGTGTATCCGCGCCTGGTGGCGACAACCTCACTGCGATGGGAGATCTCCAGATATTCCTCCACCTGGTCAGACATGATGCTCCATTCTGTTGACGTACCCCAGTATGGAGGAACCACCGCGCCCGCCCAAGCAGGCACGCCGGAAGGGAAGTTAACCGCCGTAAGGTGCTGGAATGATTCTTTGGTCTGCGTCCAGATAGTACGTGGGGATCACCGGTTCGCCTCGACTCATCTTGTAGCCGTCACGCGGGAGTTCACCGCGGGCCATCTCATGGCGGGCGCGGGCATCAGCGATGGGTTCTCGTCCCACGATTTCTCCGTTGATGATGAGTTCACGAAGAAGAGGGCGGTCGTTGTCGTCGATGACAGCTGGTTTGCTGATTCCCACGAGTTCTGCTTCAGCGATTCCTTTCGGGTCAAGTCTGCGCGAGGCATGTTTTCGCCCACCCACGGTAGCTTTCTGCATGGATTTCTTGGCTACCGGTGTCCAGGGGGAATCTGGTGCATCGGTGGCGGCTCGGGCCACGAGTTTGTAAACCATGGAGCAGGTGGGTGCCCCTGATCCTGTGACAAGCGAGGTGCCCACGCCGTACCCGTTGACAGGGGCACCGCTGAGGGCAGCGAGCTGCCATTCATCCAGATCGGAGGTCACGATGATCTTGGTGTCAGTGGCACCCAGATCATCGAGTAGGGCGCGTACCTCTTTGGCGGTGACGGTCAGATCACCGGAGTCGATGCGGACCGCACCCAGGCGACCACCAGTGAGTTTCACCCCGGTGCGTACGGCCTGTTCGATGTCGTAGGTGTCGACCAACAGGGTCGTGTTTTCGCCGAGGGTTTCGATCTGGGCTGCGAAGGCTTCCTCCTCGGTGTCGTGGAGCAGGGTGAACGAGTGGGCTGCGGTTCCGGTGGTGGGGATGCCGTAGGTGCGCCCGGCTTCCATATTGGAGGTGGAGGCGAAACCGGCGATGTAGGCGGCTCGGGCTGCGGCCACAGCGGAGTATTCGTTGGCGCGTCTGGTACCCATTTCGATGCAGGGGCGATCCTCAGCCATCAGTGTCATGCGGGAGGCCGCTGAGGCGATGGCAGAGTCATAGTTGTAGATCGACAGGAGCATGGTTTCCAGCAGTACGGCTTCAGCGAAGGTTCCTTCCACAATGAGCAGTGGTGAGCCGGGGAAATAGAGATCCCCCTCGCCGTACCCCCACATGGAGCCAGTGAACTTGTAGGTGGACAGATAGTCAGCGGTGGGTGCGTCGATGATTCCCGCCGATGCCATGAAGTCGAGTTCCTCGGTGCCGAAGTGGAAGTTGGCAACCGCTTCCAGAGCACGCCCCACCCCAGCAACCACCCCATAGCGTCTCCCCGAAGGCAACCGCCGAGCAAACAGCTCAAAGATGGACCGACGATGTGCATTCCCGGAGGTCATGGCCGCCCGGACCATGGTCACCTCATACTGATCAGTCAACAGCGCAGTAGTTTCACGACATACCATCCCCCCAGCATAGTGTGTCGCCCCCCCGTCTTTCTGCGCGTAGTCGCAGAATCCAGAATCCACAGTCCCCACCCATGTTTCTTCAGATAGAATCACCAGTACCCACACATCTATAGTGAAAGGTGAACCATGTCCCCCCTGGTGAGCATTCTGATGGGATCGGATTCCGATTGGCCGATCATGGTGGAGGCCGCCAAGGCCCTCCAGGAGTTCAACATTGAGTTTGAGGCGAACGCTATATCTGCCCACAGGATGCCAGAGGAGACGATCAACTATGGTCGCACTGCCCACGAGCGCGGGATCAGGGTCATCATTGCTGGTGCCGGTGGTGCAGCCCATTTGCCTGGGGTTCTCGCAGCGGTGACTCCCCTGCCAGTCATTGGGGTGCCGATCCCGCTGAAGCAGTTGGATGGCTTGGATTCTTTGCTGTCGATCGTGCAGATGCCTGCGGGCGTACCAGTGGCTACCGTGGGTGTGGGCGCTGGACGTAACGCTGGCTTGCTCGCTGCGCGCATCCTCGCTGCTAGTGATGACACCCGCCTGGCCCAGGTCCAGGATTTCCAGGCGAGTTTGCGTGAGGCAGCCCAGGCTAAGGGTGACAAGGTACGCGCGTACGCGAAGGAACTCTAGTTGGTCCTGCGCCGTGAGCGCCTTCCCGTTGTTCTTTCTCCCCCATCGGAGGGTGCTTGACTGGCGACTGGTTCGTCGTATCTGATTCGCCCTTGACCTTCACAGGGTTCACAGGTGGTGGTGAAGGCTTCCGCGAGACCTGTCCCGACTTTCTTTCGAGTCATTTGTACTAAACCAAGTGAGGTCACTTCGGAGACTTGGTGGCGGGTACGATCCCGTCCGAGGCATTCCACGAGTCGGCGTAGCAACAGTTCACGGTTGGTGGGCAGAACCATATCAATGAAGTCGATGATGATGATTCCACCGATGTCTCGTAAGCGCAGTTGGCGTACGATCTCTTCGGCGGCTTCGAGGTTGTTGGAGGTGACGGTGGCTTCAAGGTTGCCCCCTGCGCCAGTGAATCGTCCGGTGTTGACATCGATGACGGTCATTGCTTCGGTTCGATCGATGACCAGTGATCCGCCGGAGGGGAGATGGACTTTTCGGTCCAGGGCTTTGGCAATCTGCTCATCGATGCGATATTTCGCAAAAACATCACCGTCTTGCTCGCGATCCCACCGGCTGATTCTTTCTTGCAGGTGTGGGGAGACATGCCCAACATAGGCGCTGACTGTTTCAAAGGCGTCTTCCATTCCCCCATTTCCATCGACGATAAGCGTGGAGAAGTCTTCAGTGAACAGGTCTCGGACGATCCTCATGGTGAGGTCTGGTTCGGTGTAGAGCAATTGGGCGGTTTGTTTGCCTTGGGCTTTCTTTTCGATGACCTCCCATTGGGCTTTGAGACGGTTGACGTCGCGTACTAGTTCTTCTTCGGAGGTTCCTTCAGCGGCGGTACGGATAACCACGGTGGCGGATTCTTCAACAAGGTTGTCGAGGATGGATTTCAAGCGGTTGCGCTCATTTTCTCCGAGTTTGCGGGAGATGCCGGCAATGTGGCCATGGGGGGCATAGACCACATATCGTCCTGGGATGGACACATGCGAGGTCAGGCGTGCCCCTTTGGCGCCCACGGGGTCTTTGGAGACTTGGACAACAGCGAGTTGCCCGGCGGTGAATACTTCCTCAATTTTGCGGTTTTGACCGGCTTCACCGAAGGAATCCCAGTCGACTTCACCGGCGTAGAGTACGGCGTTGCGCCCTCGTCCGATGTCGATGAATGCTGCTTCCATTCCGGGCAGTACGTTTTGGACTTTCCCGAGATAGATGTTCCCGATGAGCGAGGCTGCTGATGCGCGATCCACATAGTGTTCAACCAGGATTCCGTCTTCGATCACAGCGATCTGGGAATACTCTTCTTTCTGCCGGATGAGCATGGTGCGTTCCACTGATTCGCGTCGTGCAAGGAATTCGGCCTCGGACAAAATGGGCGCACGTCTACGTGAGGCTGCTCTTCCTTCGCGGCGGCGTTGCCTTTTGGCTTCGATTCGAGTGGAGCCTTCGATGCCTTCCACCTTGGCTTGGGTGTTCTTCTTGGTCCGCGGTTCACGTACTTTGACGACAACTTCAGCGTCAGTGTCATCAGTATCATCGATGTCTTCTCCGCGTCGACGTCGGCGACGTCGGCGACGGTTGGATGAGTCTTCATTGTTGTCGCCGTTGTTGTGGTTGCCGTTGGTGTCAGCAGCGTTGGGGGTTTCTTCTTCTGGTTGGTTGTCGTCGCTGCCCTCAGGGCCAGTGGTGTGACGTTTGCGTCCTCCCCTGCGGCGTCGGCGACGGTTGGAGCCTGCTTGTTCCTCATCAGTATCGTTCCCTGATGGGCTGTCGGCCGCGATGGCTTGGGCTAGTTCGTCGAGGGCTTTGGTTTTCTCGGCGTCTTGGCTTGCTGTGTTGTCTTGTTTGGTTTTCCTGCTGCGCGTGCCAGCTGAACGAGTACGTTGGGTGCGGCTGAGTTCACCGAGAGCTTCGCCAATGGCTTCCTGGGTTTCAGGTGTGGTGTCTGGCACGTCGGATGTGGTGGACTGGTCTGCTGGCTTTTTTCGCGTGGTTTTGCGCGCGGTTGTCTTGGGGGCTTCAGTGTCCTGGTTTTCTGGGTCTTTGGTTTCCCCGTTTGTCTTGCGCTTAGTGGTTTTCTTGGTTTTCCCTTTGGCGGCAAATCCGCGATGCCCGGAGGATTCTTCACTAGCGTCAGCTGAGGGCTGCGACTGATCATCAGTGGTGTTGAGTGATTTGGGGGGTTTGCGGGTTTTCTTGGGCCGGTATTCGGGTTGAGCTTCAACCGTGGGGGCCTCTGCAGGACCTGGGTCTGTTGTTGGGGGTGGTGTTGTGGATTCTGCGGTGGAATCCATGGATGTATCGTCGAGCATAAGCGCTCTCTTTCTCACCGGGGTTTTACCCGGTGCCACAGGCGGGTTTTCCCCGCCAAAAGCTTGAAATCTGGTGGGAACCCCGCCGCGGTCCCATACGCCGGGTCGCGTCTTGAGTTCGCACTCACGGACCGCAGGTTGCGATCCAATCTGTGTTTATTATTTCACAGGTCTTATTTCGTTGCACATTAAGCAGTACGGTGAGTCGCTTCTTAGGACCTACCACTTCGTCGCATGAATATCTGATGTCAGATTTTCTTGTTATAGGGTTTCCTGGTATTCCAAAGAAATTTCTGTGACAACTGGTCTAGTCGATTAAAGATGCGATATTGCACCACATAGGGCCACATACGTTTTTTAAAATAGTGCCAATCATCGCGTCGAACAGCTTCCTGATAGTGGATATGGCTCCACCTAGCCATATCACTACGGGTGTCTTGAATCTTCTTCCTAAAAAAGGAAATCATCTTGCTTGACGGCTCAACTCGCTTCAGTGGAACCCAATTTCCTCTCTTGTTTTGCCTTTCCAACCTATAAGCTAATTCTTCTCGGTGTCGGACAAGCCCACCTTGAGAACGAAGTAAAGTTTCCTCGTCAAGTGCAGAAAGCTGGACATTGCCACAATCCATCTCCTGATTAATGAGTTCTAGCAACTCTGAATTGCGAACAATGATGACGTTATCACCTCGTTGATCGTCAACATATTCTGGTAGCCACGCATCGCCCAGAACTATGTCTGCATTTTCATTGAACACATTGTCCGTGAAGTCTGAGAACTTTGTCTTGAAGAAACCATAAGCCCAGGACGCCGCATAGAGTTCGGTTTGAGTTCTGCAGAACGAGACCTTCTGACCATCGACATTACCTGTAAATCTTGTCAGATATTGGTTGGACTTCCCAGCGTCGTTTTTGACGCGAAATTCTATATCATGTAAAGCGCCTGGCCTAATTCCATGTTGCCAAGCTAGGCACTCCGCATATTTCATGCTTTTCTGATGACCACAAATCAACCCGATTGTGTATACGATTCTCTCCTTGAACAGAGCATCGATTTCCTGTAATAAGCGGATCTCCGTAATGAATTCTGGAATTCCAACAATGGCGTACCGCCCTGGCATTTCTCTAACTGTCTTGAGCACGTGGGAGAGTTCAACTGGGTAGTAGCGCGACTGGGAACCCAAGAGGATTTCCGAAACGGAACGGGAAATATCATATTGGAAAAGCACTCCGTCGTTTCCTGTGGCTTTCCTAACATGGACGGCCCCATCGATTCTCCCTGTCTCCATCAATTTCGCGAGAATCCAGGTTCCAAACCCACCAGAACTCCCATGCTTTCTATACTCCCCCTCAATCACATGACCAGCAAACAGGGCATGATAGAAGCCGAGAACTCTATGATACCTAATTCCTTCCGCTTTGCCATAGTTATTCTCAGCTAGCTGATATTCGTTAGGCGATGCGTCAGCCATCATGTCTACCAACGATTCTTCGCTGCTCTGTTCTTGGGCGTGCAGATACTCATATTGCCCAAATTGGTCAATAGCCATTGCAACATCGTCATCGACGACCGCACGAATACCACTACGTACTGAATAGCTATCTCGGGTTTTCCCTGATTCTGAACCGACGTTGTGCTCCATACCTTCATCGTACCTAAACAGGAAAGGCATGGATTTGTGGATCATCAACAATGATATTTCTTCTACACTTGAAGAACTCCCGACATTTCATTTTCGAGAATGCCTTTTCGCAAACTGAGCAGCCTCGTCTAAACGGTAACGACATCCATCACTTGATCCATGAGTTAATGATCCATCCACTATGCTGGAATTTCTCAACAGATTCTGGAGGGAAACTACGAATGGATATTGCTGTCTTTGGGGCCGGGTATGTTGGTTTTGCCAACGCAATTGTCCTTGCCCAACACAATAGAGTCATTGTCGTAGATATCGATCCTGCCAAAGTCGCCTCGATAAATAATGGTAAGTCACCTGTCCATGAATCAAGAGTTAATGAGTTCCTGGCCGAAACAACATTGCAACTCAGGGCAACCACTGAAATTGCCGAAGCGGTTTCCTGCGCTTCTGTTGTCATCATTGCCACACCCACTGATTATGATCTTCAGACAGGCTTCTTTAACACATCTACAGTGGAGCAATGCATCAATCAGACTCTTCAAATCAATCCTCAAGCAATAATTGTCATCCGCTCGACTATTCCTATTGGTTTCACTTCTTCGATGCAGAAAGAGTATGAGTCACAATCAATTTTCTTTGTTCCTGAGTTTCTTCGGGAAGGTCAGACGCTCCAAGACAGCCTGTATCCCTCTCGCATCGTCATAGGAGGTGCGCCTCATCAGAGCCAGAAGGTGGTTGACCTTTTTCTCACCTCGTCGCGCAATCAAGACGTACCTGTCCTGCTAACCGGTCCACGAGAAGCCGAGGCAATTAAACTGTTTTCCAACTCCTATCTCGCTCTGCGTGTTGCCTATTTCAATGAAGTTGACACCTATGCAATTTCTGAAGAACTCAATGCAGGTGAAATTATTACCGGGATAGGGCTGGATCCTCGAATTGGTGCCCACTATAACAATCCATCTTTCGGCTATGGTGGTTATTGTCTACCTAAGGACACCAAACAGCTACTTGCCAACTATTCCGGAATCCCGCAGGATCTCATTAGTGCTGTAGTGGAATCGAATAGCACCAGAAAGTCTTTCATCGCATCTGACATCCTTTCTCGACACCCCCAGACAGTCGGCATTTTTCGTTTGATTATGAAAGTAGGCTCAGACAATTTCCGCTCATCGTCAATCTTTGGGATCATTGAGAGGTTGCGACCATCTGGTGTCAGTATTATCGTTTTCGAGCCCAATATCGATGATGAAACGGTTGCCGGCTGTGAAGTGGTCACAGACATTTCTACATTCAAACAACGAAGCGATCTGATCGTCACCAACCGAAGATCACCAGAGCTCGATGATGTGCAAGACAAGGTATATACCCGTGACCTTTTTGACAGAGACTAAATAGGTGACTGGGATACCTGACCGTCAATTTTCATCTGATTGTCTTCTCATCTGATCAGACGTCCGCCTGAGAAGATCCTTAACCTGTTTTCTTTCCTCACCCTGCATAGTGATTCTCCATGTAGCCCATGAATAGCAAGCAGTAAAAACAAGACCAACTACTGCAAATAAGGAAAGTGAATTGATGTCAATAATGGTTTCACATATCCAGAGAAATACACCAGTGCATACGAGGGCAACCAGGAGTGTCTTCCACATCGAGCTCCAGAACTTCACCATATTCAAACCCATCCGTGCATGGTAATACCAGTTCATAGCAAGACATGGTCCAAGCACCATGATCACGCAGTATCCCACAGTGGCGCCCAACGCACCCATGTGAGGAGCAAGCATCCAACAAACCATAGCACCCAGGAGTGCTGATATCAAATAGACTATGGAGCGAAATTTGTGCCTATTTTTTGCCTGCTGAATGGCGATTCCAACATTCTGAACCAAAGGAATGGTCGTGATCGCTGCTAAAAGAATGACCATCTGATACGTGGAGCTGAATTCCTCACCTGCCCACATAGTAATAAAGAAGCGCCCAGTGATAATAAATCCGCCCAGAAGAAGAAAATGTACCATAAGTTGATATCTCCCAACTCTCATCATGAGGCTCAAAAGGGAATCATTGCTTGCATCTTTTGCCACCATGAAATTGACTCTGGGTGTGAACACATTCGACAAGGCAGTGGACACTGAAAAGAACAGGTGGCGAAACAAGAAGGCAACTGAAAATAGCGCGACATCTGCCGAACTTGACCTTGACGCAAGTATGAAATTGGGCGCATTGTCAGAAAAAATATTAAATAGGAGCGACAAGAATACCCAGAAAGAAAAGGATGCAATTTCTCTCAGGAGATGGAATCTAAATGGGAAAAACTGAAATTCCATTCCCAGGCGCTTGGCGAAAAAGGCAGTCCAAGTCAATGACATGAAAGTCGAAATAGTTGTTGCCAGAGTTGCGCCAAAAGCGCCAAACCCAAACAACAGGAGCACAATCCCCAGAATCGTCCCCCCCAGTCTCATGCAAATAGCGATCCCATATAACGCTTTAAATCGTTCGTGGACAAGCAGATAGCTACTGAACACCGAGGAGGGAAAAGTCATAGCCACATTGATAGTCATGAGAACCATGAGCCTTTTCGCCAACACGATTTCTGCTGGGCTTAATCCGCCACCAAAGAGACCTTCAGCAAAGAAAACTATGAGTCCACCTCCAACACACGCTAGAAGGCCCATAAAACAAAAAATGATGAGGTACATCCCATTGAGATTGGATATTCCTTGAGAATCGTTCTTTACTCTAAGTCGTGTGTAGAACCGAACGTAGGCAACTCCAAAACCAAAATTCAAGATGAGAAGGGCAGAGATAACTGAATCCGACAGTCTATAAACCCCATATTCGTTTTGCCCTAAGACTCTAATAACAAATGGGGTGTAAAGAAGTGCGACAACATTTGACACTGCGACATTGGCATAGGCAAGCACTGCTCCTGATTTCACCTCAGACACAGTGATCTCCGCTGGTGGGCATCAAACACAAAATGATTGTGGCAGACATTTCATCGCTCATAGCGACTCGGCATCCGTGATTGCTCGATCTATCACCGCACTCAACCATCCCATGCTATCTGCACGCCTTTGATTCAGTATGCAATTCACCGAGTCGAAATTTATTGAATAAGCAATGTCACTCACGCTCGAGCCCCCTCCCCATTGGCATATTTCTAGCCCGAAAGCACGCAATAGGGTGATAACACGTGAATTCATGCCATCCCCGTCGGATCGAGGTCCAACCACGACTGGTCTATTCATGATGATGCTAAAAACAAGACCGTGAAAGGAATCGGTCACCACCAGGTCAGCCTTCGACACAGCATGTACGAATTCAGCTGGGGTTAGTGCAACATGGCTGGAATGAAAATGGTCCCCCATGACATCGAGAATTCTTGCTCCCGTATCGCGAGAATACTCCAAAATCCTTTCCCTAATTTCTGAGTTTGCTTCTCGTAGATGATAAGAAAAAATGAATGGCTCCTCAGGAATGCGATGATCTGGAGGCAATTCAAGTGACAACCATTCTTCAGGAGAAAGTAGCATTGTGGGGTCCAGAACAACCTGAGCATTGCGCCCGGTCAGCGACTCAACAATCTCAGCTGCGGATTCTTCTCTGACAGAAATGTGTTCAATACCACTAAGCCAGTTGATATAGGAAGCACGCTTTTCATCAGGAATGGTGGAAACACCAAAGCTGGCAGCATACGCCACTCTTTTCCGCCGTGGAGCAAACTGCAAAAACATCCTGCTACTTGTGCTTGTTAGATGAGGATTCCAAACTTGATCACTACCAACGATGAAGCAATCAACAGTCTTGAACCAAGATTTCGCAGTAAAAACAGAGAGATATCGTTTGGTGGGAACATATTGCCGTGAGAATCTTCGAAAAGCAAGCCTCTTTGCTTCTGTTGCCAGACCCCATGGCGTGCCGAATAACCGATGATACCACTGGGCAATTGCCCGCCTGGCACTCCTAAGAAAAGTGGATTGTGAGTAAAACTCAATCATCGTTGCGTCGTGGTCCAATTTGACTAAAGCCTGCGACAAAGCGTAAGCCTGCAATCGATTCCCGTAGTTCCTTTCACTGGGTAGCGTCAGCACAACAATTCGGGCCATGCTATACCTTTTCTTCTCGGGAATGATGAAGATTCGTTCGTCGTTGCTTCTTCACCGTATTGGATATCGGACAAAACAAAAACTCAATAGTATGAAGGAGAACCTGCATTAATCCGCCCAATGCGCTTCTTCGGGTTTTTGCAGAAACTGGATGTTGCACCACCAGCCTCATGATTGTTCTCACAGCGCCATAATTCTTCAGCAATAACCACCAACCTGCTCTTACTGAAATCCTCATGGTTTTTGCAGTGGACCTATAGCCCTGAGACACTGCAATCAAACCTTCAACATGTTGATCTGCTGGTCTACTAGTCATTGTTGAGTTTGAATGGAGTCTTCGATTGAAAAGTATTCTGTCAAGATGCCCGCACCTTTTGGCAGAAAGAATTGCCTGCACAGTATAAAGTTCATCCTCCCGAATAATCCCTTCCGGAAAAGTCAGCTTATTATCAATGATGAAATCTCGTCGAGTTATGTACATACATGGCTGAACACGAAATTCTCGACGCTTCATCATTTCAGCGAAGAGATCCGATCCTTTCCACACCCCTGGATACGATGTAATCCTCTGATAAAGCTGGGGGCAATTATGCTCTTCCTGACCCGACAAATCATCAACAGTAAAGGTGTTGCCATCAAAGAACAGTAAGTCGTAGTCGTTAGCAGTCATTTCATTTATACACTCTTCTGCAAATGAAGAATCAATGTAGTCATCTGCATCAAGAAAGTAGATGAATTCCCCTCGTGCTAACTCCATCCCGCGGTTCCTGGCCGCCGCCTGCCCTTGGTTTTTCTGACGATGTAATTGCACCCGATTATCTTGATCAGAGATCTGTTGAACAATTACTGCACTGTTGTCACTTGAGCCGTCGTCTATGCAGATGACTTCCATATTGACGCATGTTTGTTGTAGCACAGACTGGATGCACTGGCCTACATAAGATGCAACATTGAAAACTGGAATGATTACCGACAGCTTAATCATGGTTTCTCTCTGATCAAATCTCTGTGATGTGAAAGCGGCTCCAGAGCATCGGAAACCTCCTGGATTGAACCCTCACACCCTGAGGTAGAGGTGACCAATGGTTCAATCTCAGGTTCACGAATGGTGCAAGTTGAGTACAAACATACGGTAGTGATAACAACATATAACGTTAATTGCCAAAAGGAGGCAGACAGATACCCTCCGCGAGCAAAACACAAACCAATGAACAACAATCCAAGTGGCCAATGGCGCATTATCAACCACATGGTGAACCCAATTGCAACCAGAAAAGCAACAACCCCCAGATCTGAAATAACATACGCATAGTTGTTCCAAATTGGGGGTGTAGCCCCTATACCGTTCCCAAGTACTAAGTCATCTACATACGCCCAACTCCCCACTAATCGACTTGTTGCTGAACCGTCCTCACCTTCTAGAATTTTGTCCAATCTACCTGTGATTGCCACGTTAATGCTGTGCCTAAATAGATCTTGTGCGACGACTGCAACTACAGCCACTAGGACCATCAGGCCACCAACAAGTGTTCTTCCAACACCTCTAACTGTGAATACACCCCTGACGATCCCCAAAAGTCGCCATGCGATTAAATACATGAGTATGGGCCAAGTTGCCGTACTAAAGGTGAGTAACCCTGCTAATAGAATGACCAGTTCAGCGAGAGTGGAATTGCGTCTAACATGTCTAGAGGCGTACATAATGCCCAGTACCAAGCATACAAGTTGACCAAAATATGACGGCTCGCGAGACATAGAACGTAGCCGGATGACATCTGTTGTTCCGAAGGTATAACTACGAAAATCATCACGTGTGAAAGTCCAAAAGAAATCATATGGGAGGCTGAGATTAAATATCTGAACAATGTAGATGTAAATACCTATGCTAGAAAAGAGTACTGCGATGGGAACTAGCCACTTAATGAGAAATAAGAATAGGTTGTTATCTCTCACATAGGAATAGGTCCTGGTCAAGAAAACGGCGTAAACCGGCACTTTGACTATATATACCATATATTGGTCTGGGAGGTATTCCGGATCGAACCATACGTGTAGAAATATGCTCCACACTGGCACTGCGACACTCATAATCAGGAGCAGAACTTGAATTCGTGAGGTTCGAACAATCACTCCCACAAGAAGTACTACACCCACGAGGACATGAATGTCCGAAAAATCTATATCACCCAAACCAGGGAATCTGTTGCCACCCATGAAAAGAATCAAGGCACAGTTAATAGCAATGAGATGATCGCGAAAAGTAGGGGTAGCCTGCGTGAATCGTTGCTGCGTTTCCAGAAGCATTCTTATCCCACTCCAATTTTGCTGTCCACCAGGCATTGATAGGCTACACCCGCTTGGACCATCTATTTCAACACCGACCTCAATACACTGAGTAGTCTGAGAAAAAGTTTATCCCGAGAATAGACCGTTTCCGCCAGATGTCGTGAGTTTCGAGACATGGATTCTAGGCGATCCTCGTCTTCAAGTAGTTGGACAATTTCCGTTGCTGATTCTTGCGGTGATGCGGATACACTCATTCCCGCTTGTGCCGACTCCAATACATTCTTCTGCCAACCGCCATAGTTTATTATCACTGGTTTCCCCGCAGCTAAAGCATCAAAGAACTTATTCGCGCTATTTGCTTCCATTTCTGGAATTGGTAGAAACAGTGAGGTTGCCACCTTGCACGAAGCCAGAACACTGGGCATTTCGTTTTTAGTAAACGCGGGGCGCATGAAAAAATTGACATCCATAACTCCAAGATGTCGGGCACGCTCAGCAATCTGTTGTTGCTGCGAACCATCACCGATCACTAAAAAGGCGACATCCTTATGAGTATCCTTTACAATAGCTGCAACCTCTGCAAGATAATCAACTCCGTTAATGAAGCCGAGCGTCCCACCATAAAGAACAACTTTCTTCCCGACCAATTCTGGACAATCCTGGGACCAGTCTCTTGGTTCGACTTGAGGATGAAACAAGTCCACATCAGATGAATTCGGAATCACTGTAACCCGATCTGGGGGTATCCCACGCGCTAGTATTCCGGACTGCATTCCAGGCGACAGCGCGACAATCTGATCGGCCTTTTTATAGGCGATCTTTTCGAGATATCGCGAAAGAGCAATGGCAAGAGGATGGCGAAGTGCTCCAACAGCAATAGGTAGCTCTGGCCATAAATCCCTCACCTCGAAAACAAGTGGCGAAGACCGGAATAACGAGGCCCATAGGACTGGAAGGATGATCGTCAAGGGCGTACTCGTCGCGAAGATGAGATCACCTCGGAGGGAACGGCTCCGGTGGGCCGCCCCCACTGCGAAGGAAAGAAAGGCGATAATTCGACGATTGAAAGACTGCTTGTTCGAGTATGGCACCTTCAACCAATGCACAGTGAATCCAGAGACTTTCTCTACAGTCCACCCTGGTGGCGCATCTTCAGATGTATCACTTGTCACCATCTGGACGTCATAACCTTCATCCGCAAGTCGGCGTGCGAACTCAAAGGACCGCGTGCCTCCCTGCATACTTGGAGTCTTGAAATACTGGTGAAGGTATACGATGCGCATGGTCAGCTCAGCCATCTGGCTGGAATCCCTTTCGCAACCACACCGTCAGGAACGCCTTCAACGACACATGCCGATGCCCCGACTGTTACTTGAGCGCCAACAGTGAGACCCTGAAGAATGACTGCTCCTGCCCCAATCAGTGTTTCGTCATTGAGAGTAACCTCACCCGATATGATCGCGCCAGGATTAATCGAAACGAAGTTGGCCACTGTGACATCATGGCCGATAGTGACGGAAGGATTCACGTGAACATGATCACCCAATTTCACATTCGTAGATACTTGCACCCCAGCGCAAATGACGGTTCCAGAACCAACATCACAAAGAGAACCAACCATCGCCCGGGGATGGATAACAGGTGGAGCAGAAGGTAGACCAACCAAGCACTGGGCGATGATGCTCCGCTTGGACGGGCTACCAACAGCTATGAGGTAAGCATCGCCGACACCCGAGCTTTTCCAGTCACTGATAGTGCCAAGATGTCGGTAACCTCTTCGGGAAAGTCGCATAAGATTTTCATCGCTTGGGCTGTCATCAACAACGCCTATCACCCGAAATCCATGTCCTTCATTCGCTTGGTTGACTGATTCGAGGACATCGAGAGTTTCTCGTCCAAAACCGCCAGCACCTATAACGACCATATCAATCATGATGAGCCCCCTGGAATACATTCATAGTGGCTTGACCCACTTCAGAGATTCCTTGTCGCTTCGCAACGATTGACATAGTTCGGGCAATGATACTCAGATCAAGTCCCCAACTTCTGGAATCAATATATTCCACATCACACTTGAATTTCTCCTCCCAGGACAAAGCATTTCTTCCCCTAACTTGAGCTAACCCTGTGATTCCAGGTCTCACCTCGTGGCGCCGAGCTTGCTTTGAGGAATACAAAGGCAAGTACTCGACCAGGAGTGGTCGCGGGCCAACGATGCTCATGTCTCCTTTGAGGACATTCCAGAGAGTCGGCAACTCGTCAAGGCTAGTTGCCCTTAGTTTTCTGCCGAAACTAGTAAGACGTTCTTCATCCGTCGTGAGACCGCTATTAGCGTCCTCATGATGCATAGATCGAAATTTGTAGAGTCGGAAAACCTTGGCATTCTTCCCTGGGCGGTCCTGTGAAAACATGACGGGGCTACCCAAGTGGTGACGAACCAGAAGAGCAGTCGCAGCCATGACAGGTGAGAGGACGACAAGTCCCACACCCGACACCACCACATCGAAGAGGCGCTTAGAAAAATCAAAGCCACGATGATCCTGGGTCACTTTCCCACCTCCTGCTGTGACACAAACGTAGCTAGCGTGCCTAATATCCTATCCCGCCCGGTATCTGTGAGAACAGAACCACTGGGTAGCGTTAATCCCGCCTCAAACAGCTTCTGCGCAACACCAGTAATCTCGCCTCGAGTTTCAGCGAACACGGGCTGAAGATGCATAGGCTTCCACAGTGGGCGCGCTTCGATTCGCTCAGAAGCCAGATGTTCAGCAAGAACAGTTGGCGAAAACCCTGCCACCTCAGTGTCGATCATGATTGAGGTTAACCACGAATTGTCGGATGAATCGTCATGACCACCCAGAATTGTGACACCGGGAACTTCGGCGAAAAAATCCTTGTAAAGAATCCGCAGTTCCTTGCGGCGGGCGATCATGTCATCCAATCTCATCAATTGCGCTCGCCCTACTGCGGCAAGAAGATTCGACATTCGATAGTTGAAGCCAATGTCCTCATGTTGATACCACGGAACTGGCTGGCGGGCTTGGGTCCCGAGATATCTCGCGTGTGAAGCCAGGTCCCCATCGTTGGTCAGCAACATCCCTCCACCCGAGGTGGTCATGATCTTGTTGCCATTGAAAGAAAATATCGAAGCCTGTCCAAAGCTTCCTGCAGGTCGGCCAGCATGGGAAGACCCCACAGCCTCAGCTGCATCACACACCATCGGAATGCCATAGTCAGCAATAATCGGCTCTAAGGTGGTGTAGTCAGCCATTTTGCCCAGCATGTCCACCGGGATCACCGCGCCCACCTTGTCACCTAGGGAAGTCAGTGCCCTCTTTAACGCTTCAGGATCCATGTTTCCTGTCTCGGGAAGCACATCAACAAAGAAAGGCTCCGCGCCAGTGTAAACAATCGCATTCGCTGTCGCAGCAAAAGTCAACGTGCTCGTGATAACAACGTCCCCTGGGCCAACTCCCAAACCCAGTAAAGCCAGATGTAAAGCAGCCGTACCAGAAGACAAAGCCACCGCGTGACCCACCCCCACCCGGGAAGCCATTTCAGCCTCAAACGCGTCCACCATGGGTCCTAGAGGAGCCACCCAGCCCGATTGAATCGCCTCGAGAAGCATTGTCTGCTCAAGATCTCCCACATCAGGAGCAGACAGATAGATAGGATTTTTAGTCACGGGCCTTCACCACTGTTTCCATCCACTGATCATAGTCGAGGTTTTCCGCAGAGATCGGGGGAACCTTGGCCCGTGTCGTACGGTCCGCAATAACAGTGAGTTCACCCTCTTCGTCGTCGGAGACAAGAACCTCATGGATCTTCTCCCCCTCGCGCATACCTGTGAACTCGACCTGGCAATCCTTGCCAGAGATTTCCATCATCTTATTGATGATGTCAGTAACACGAACAGGGTCACCCATATCCAGGATCATGACATCCCCACTGTTGCCCAAACCACCGGCTTGAACCACCAGCTGACAGGCCTCCGGGATCGTCATGAAATAACGCGTTGCTTCCTCGTGGGTGATTGTGATCGTCAAACCCCGCTCAATCAGAGTCTGAACCAGGGGAACCATCGACCCGCGTGAGCCAATCACATTACCGAAACGAACCGAACAATAACGCTGACCAGTCTGTTCCCCCATCCACGAGGTTAAGCGCTCAGCTAAACGCTTCGAATGGCCCAAAGCAGTCGAAGGATTCGCGGCTTTATCAGTGGAAATATTGACAAAAACCTCAGTCCCAACCGATGATGCGCACTCCAAGACATTCAAGGTTCCCAGAACATTAGTGTCCCAAGCCTCACGAGGATGACGCTGCAACATCGGAACATGCTTGTAGGCAGCAGCATGGAATACTACCTCCGGTTTCCACTGCTCAAACACCTTTGCCAACGACTCCTGGTCACGGATATCAGCCAAGACGATCTCTGGGCGCGTCAACAAACCAGTTCCCCACAATGCCAATTCCGTGTCCTGGAGATGAGTCTCATCATTGTCCAGTAACACCAGAGAACTCGGCCCGAATTTCCTGATTTGGACACATAGTTCCTGCCCGATGGACCCACCTGCCCCGGTCACCAGTACGCGACGAGACGACAAGTAATCCGCAATCGTATCCAGATCCAATTTCACTGGTGGTCTCTCAATGAGATCCTCGATAGCGATGTCGCGAATCTGCCCCACGCGAGTACGCTCACCAAAACTCTTATCCAAGGTGGGAACAACCTTGACATCGATACCCAAGGGAGAAGCAACCTCCATCACCCGAGCCATCAGTGCAGGGCTGGCATCAGCAATCGCGACAATCATCACCGAAGCGTGGACTCGCTCCGAGACCTCGGCCAAGTCATCAAGAGTGCCCAACACCCGGACGTTGCGAATCTCCAGATTCACTTTATCGGCGTCATCATCCAAGAAACCCACCGGATCATAGGAGGCACGAGAATCCATCAAAATGCGATGGACGATGATGCGCCCAAGGCTGCCGGCCCCAAAGATGAGAGTACGACGCCCACCGGTAGCCTGATGGGACTGGGGGCGTTCCCGAATGAAACGACGAATCAACCTAGTGGCCAACATCACACACACAGTGATCGGTGCAGCAATGAACACCAAGCTACGCGGTAGACCAATCGCATTAGCAGCCAGAACACAGATCACACCCATGACCATGGTGATGATCCCCATGATCCACCCCAAGGCCTTCGTCTCCTCCAAGCTGCCGGTGGTGAACCTCCCCTGATAAAGCCAACCAGCCATCCCAGCAATGAACTGCACCCCTGACATGACAAGCATCACCAGCAGTAATGCCGGAATGTTGATCGACGACAACGTGAAGTCGTACCTCATGATCGCTGCACCGAACAGCGCTACACCCCAGGCGCAAGCATCAAGGAACCATTGACCCCAACCCGATTTCGAGATGCGGAAGAAGGCATGGTTACTTGCCGATGGCGCTGAATCTTTGCTCACCGTCACTCAGCCCCTTCCTTCCATGGTCTGGAGTAAAGATTCTAGTAGAAACGAGGGCAACCAAGAACCCTTGCCCACCGGTGGACTTTACCCTCCCAAGGTTTGGCGAATCTTTTGCTTGGCAGTGTCCACGGTTGCCTGATTCGGAACCATCACATATAGCCTTTGACCAGGATAGGTGTAGGTGTAATCCATTGCACCCACCCCATCGACACTGATCGTCTCAATATCCCAATCCTGCCCAGAAGAGAGCTGGGTTTTCACCTGGGCTGAGATCGCTGAGCGTGGCATCGAGGTTTCCACAGAACCCTCCACAGCACTCAAAATCCGGTCATACCTGGCCAAAACCGACGGATCAGTGAGCCGGTGAATGATCCCCACGATGACCCTCTGCTGGTTTTCACCGCGAACCCGATCACCACCAGAAAAACTATAGCGATTACGGCAAAAAGCCAACGCTGCTTCACCGTCGAGATGATTCATCCCCACCGTGAACTTGTAGCCATTTTGACTGAAGGCGTACGCCGAATCCACATCAATACCACCCAAAGCATCAACCACTGTGATCGTTGAGCTGAAATTCAAGCGCAGATAGTAGTCGATGTCGATGTCATAGAGGTCTTCCATAGTTCCGATTGACACCCCAATACCGTACACACCGGCGTGGGTAAGCTTATCCCTCAGCCCTGTCGTACCACGAAATTGTACGTAGAAGTCACGCGGAGTGTTGACCAAAAGGATCTGGCCACTCTCCGGATTAACAACCATCAACATGTTCACATCGCTACGGGAACGCGAACTAATCGACCCATAGGTGTCAATCCCGCTGATATAAACAACATAAGGTTGATCAGGTTGCTGGGTGGGAGGGGCCGGCGGTGGGGCCACCCAGTTGGCATCCACGTCGACCGTGGCCAAGATCACCAGTTTGTCGTATGATTCCTCATCAGCATCCTCCAACACCTGCATCAAGGCATCCTGGATCACCATCGATCTAATCTCCCCTGAGATCACCTCCTCAACCATGTTGACCCAGGTGGGACTCGGGGTGAAATCCACCTCCACCAGTTTCACGACCTCATCACGTACTGCTTGGCCCAAAGGATCACTGCCCACCTCAGCCATGAAAGACCCACTCAGGTCAGACAATTCCAGGGAAGCCGACGATAGCGCCACAATGTCGTAAGCGACTGTCTCAGTGGTGGGAGCCTGAATATTCGAACTGAAACGAAGATAATCCACACCCACCTTGACCATGGCGCAATTCGAGACAAACAACAAGAAAGCCATCATGGTGGCCATCGTGAATCTCACCTTATGGATCTGCGGGCGAGACCGCAGCAAAACGAAAGCCAACACGCATGCGAAAACCAGCTCAATGACAATGATCGATAAAAGCGCCGACGTGGGCAACACGCCCATCAGCAACAGAACGACGATCACGACCACACTCGACAGCCCCACCACACCAGCGATCGCTAGAGAAACCCGTGGGAATCCTGGAGCCTCATCCTCCCGAATATCATCGAAGATATCAGTCACTGCTGATCCTTTCCGTTCATCAGATCGGCTATGCGACGTACGGACTCCATCTGATAAATATCCTCCAACATCAGTCGCTTTCCAGTGTGGTCACCTAGTGGAACCCTCCAATTAGGATACTCGTCGACTGTTCCCGGTTGGTTCTGGGTACGCCGCTCACCCAAGGCGTCCGTGAGCGCCACACACTTCAGTTTGGCTGGAGTGGAACGCAGAAAACGATACAGGGCTTCCATGACCTGGTGAGGATCACGCTGACCGGTGGCAAGGAAACCCCGATCCTCCAGAAAACAAATCGTCTTCATTTGATCGTGTGAATCCCGCTCCAGCTCCTCAGCAAGTGGTCGGGTTAAAAGACCCAGGTCGCTGCGAAGCTGAACATGACTCTGCTCAAGATAACCCAACGTGGGGGGAAGATCATGGGTGGTGACCGATGCCAGACACAGATTCCGCCACTTCTCGGGCGGGAGTAGCCCCTCCCCGGTTTGCTCAAACCACACCACCGAGGTTCCCAAGACACCACGGTCAGTCAAGTAATCCCTCACCCACGGTTCAACCGTACCCAGGTCTTCACCAATCACCAGCGCCCCGGCCCGCTGCGCTTCCAGAGCAATAATTCCCACCATCGCCTCATGGTCATAGCGAAGATAGGTTCCCTGATCAGGACTCATGCCCTGGGGAATCCACCACAGCCGAAACAAACCCATAACATGATCGATGCGTACACCGCCAGACCTACTCGACGAGGAATCAGATCCACCGTGGTCAGTGGAATCCGACAACAGCGCTGCCATCATCGCACGAACAGGCTCATACCCCTGCTGCGCTAAACGATGAGGGCTCCATGGTGGTTGAGACCAATCCTGTCCCACCTGATTGTAGGCATCCGGTGGGGCACCTACTGTTACCCCAGGAGCAAACAGATTCCGACGCGCCCACACCTCTTCGCTAGCCTGGCTCACCCCCACAGCAAGATCGCAGAGAACCCCCACCTTCATTCCTGCCCGCTGCGCCATCTTATGGGCTCCACGGGCTTGCTGGTGCGCCACCCATTGAAGCCACATATGGAATCTCAGTCGATCTCCCTGCGTGGCGACAAAGTCACGTACCTCCTGGGAGGAAGGGTCCTGGAAACTGGGGGGCCATTTCTTCCAATCCTGACCGTACTTCTCCGTGAGAACACACCAGGTGGCATAGGTGGACAATGCGGAGCCTTCACTGCGAATGAAATCCTCGAAGGTCTGCTCACTCATGTCATCTTGTGGTTGGGCAAAAATCAGTTCAAGAGCTGCCCTCTTGCGCGTCCACACCTCGTCGCGAGTAATCAACTCAGAGTCACTGGTCGCCTTCATCGCCATCTGGCGAAAGGCCTCCACCGTGGCCTGCACCTCATCAGAGGCGCGATAACACTGGCGGATCTGACCAGGGCGAATATAGATCGGATTGATATAACGCCTTGTCGAAGGGTAGTACGGGGAAGGGTCCATCGGTTCGGTCACCTCACACACATGGGTGGGGTTAATCAAAATGAAGTCAGCACCCAGCTCCTGTTTCGCCCAGTACGCCAAGCCACCCAGATCATAGAAATCACCCACCCCCCAGGAGCCCTCACTACAGATCGAATACAGCTGCACCATGAACCCCCAGAGCGAATCAATCCCCTGTGATGTGGTGAGCTGTGAAGGAGTGATGATCAGTGGGGTCGAGAAGGTTACCCCATCTGATTCCAAGGTGAGCTGGTGATACCCCAGTGGAACATCGCCCGGAATACTGAAACTTGCGCGCCCCACCGCTCGGTCGCCAACCATACGATCCGGTTCCCAGTTATCCACCTGATCGAGTACGCGCGTTGCTCCATCTTCTTCGGTGAGCCACACCTGGGCAGGGCGCCCAGAATCCACATGGACGTTGATGGTTTTTTCTTCCCCCTGCTGCACAACAATATAAGGTGGAACAGGTTGTTTCCACGGCTTGTCTTCCAGATCCTTCAAAGCCCGATCAACCCAATCCTCGCCACTGACATCCACACCGAGACCAGCAAGGCAGGCATGAATCGTCTCTGGGGAAACAACCTGGGTCTCACCACGATAATCCACGTACGAGGTGGACACTCCATGCCCCTGGGCAAGGTGGGCCAAGCGGGGATCAATTTCAGGCATGGGAGCCCTCCTGGGTAGGTTGAGGAATATCACGAACCAGCAAGGTCGAAGCGAAAACATCGGTCACCGACTGTTTGCGGGGATGCCACAGCGGAAGTAACACGTTCACAATCTGGACCAAGGCAAACCACGACGTACCGGTCGAAAACAGCGCCCAGCCCAATCCTTTAGAAATCGAGCGCATCCAACCAGGTTTCTCTTCCACGAATCTCGGATAACCGGCCAGCGACAGCCATCTCATTGGTAGAGGGGCCTTGATCACTTTCACACCCATCAGGCGGTGCCCCACTGTGGCTCCACGCACACCCAACATGATGATGGAATAAAAGGCCGTGATCACCCCGAGAACAAGCACCACAGTCATCGAAGCCTCAGCAAGCGCCTGAGGAGGTTCAACAAAGCGCCCCAATCGTGCGCCCTCCATAAACTCTGCTCGATAAGTGGTCGCGAGCTTATTCCAACCGGTGACCAAGTCGGGCACAGACAGATTCAACACCACACCGGTCAAAATCCACGCAATGATCGTGTCCACTATTCCCGCACCACACCGACTCCACCACGATGCCAAAGGAAACAGCAGAGCTGGGTCTCTCGGAGGCGACTTCCGAACCACCTTGGACCACGCACTACCCGACCAAAAACGCTCCTGAGCAGGGTGAGCCGGATCAGGATACCAACCCCGGTCGGGGGAACTCGCGGACTTCACCAGACTATTGTGCCAGATTCAGCGAACCTGGCCATCACCAGTGATCACATATTTAGTGGTGGTCATCTCAGGTAGAGCCATCGGGCCACGGGCGTGAAGTTTCTGAGTGGATATCCCAATCTCTGCACCAAAACCAAACTGTTCGCCATCAGCAAACCGACTCGATGTGTTGACAAAGACACAGGCGCAATCCATCTCAGCAATGAAACGTTTCTGGTGGGAGGCGTCATCGGAGATGATCGTTTCCGAATGCCCAGAGGTGTGATCGCGAATGAAAGCGATCCCCTCATCAATCCCATCCACAATCGCAACCCGAAGATCAAGGCTCAAGGCTTCGTTATCCCAATCGTCGTCGGTGACATCGGTGATCCTTGAATCAAGAGACTGCGCCTGGGAGTCGCCGTGAACCGAAACCCCAGCCTTCACCAAGGCGTCCACAGCATCAGGAATGAACAGCTTTGCAATCTCTGCGTCCACCACAAGAGTCTCCAGCGCATTACAGACCGAGGGCCGTTGAGTTTTCGCATTCAACATGATGTCGATAGCCATCTGTTGGTTGGCTGACCGATCAACATAGAGGTGACAGTTGCCAGAACCCGTTTCCAGTACGGGCACCTGAGCGCCACGTACCACTGCTTCAATGAGCGAAGCCCCACCACGAGGAATAAGCACATCCACCAAACCACGCGCCGCCATCATGGTGTCAGTGACCGAGCGATCCCCCTCCACCAGCGAGATAGCACGAGGATCAATGTTGGCGTTGCTCAAACCCTCCTGGAGTGCCGCCACTATAGCCCTATTAGAGTTCGTAGCACTCGACGAACCCCTCAGCAACACTGCATTACCGGACTTGAGACAGATCCCAGCAGCATCAGCAGTCACATTAGGGCGAGCCTCATAGATGATCCCCACCACACCCAGGGGAACCCGTACCTGGTCAATATGAACACCATTAGGCAACTGCCACCCGCGAATCACCTCACCGACCGGGTCAATCAGATTCGCTAAGGCGCGCAAACCCTGAGCCATGGATTCCAGGCGCGCCGAATCTAATCTCAGCCGATCGAGCAAAGCATCACTCACCCCGGCCGTGCGCGAGCTCTCCACATCCTGAGCATTTGCACTCAAAATCTGTGGCTCATGAGCCAACAGCGCCTCAGCCATGGAATGCAACGCAGCGTCCTTAGCCCCACGGGTCAATGTGGCAACGCCGAGCGAAGCCTCACGCGCACCGCGAGCAAGATCAACAAACTCAGTATTCATGCACTCACACTACCGCACACAACTGTGTGAAAAGGGGACGGGGCGTTTGTCACACGCGTGTGACATGTGAAAAGGGGACGGGGCGTTTGTCACACGCGTGTGACAACCGCCCCGTCCCCTTTTCTGTCACGCTAGGACCATGTCGTCGCGGTGAACCACGGGTTTGGTGAACTCCTCACCCAAGTCGGCTGAAATCTCTGCTGAAGTGCGCCCCACCATGGTGACCAAATCTTGGGAATCACGTCCCACTGCACCGCGGGCAATGACCTCACCAGACGAATCCACAATCTCCACCGGGTCACCTGCGCTAAAAGGGCCCTCCAGACCAATCACCCCAGCCGCCAAAAGAGAGGCACCAGTCGATCTCAGAGCCCGAACAGCGCCATCGTCAATGATAATCCGGCCCTGGGTCTCACTAGCATGGGCAAGCCATCCCTCTCGGCGAGAAAACCTCTTTCCGCTGGCTGCGAACACCGTACCCACCTGTTCACCAGCCAGAATCGCTTCGGCCTGATCCCAGCGGGCCAAACCCACAGGGATACCAGCCTCACTGGCCAACCGAGCAGCCTCCACCTTGGTCGCCATGCCACCGCTGCCCACACCCGAGGAACCCGCCTTGAGCACATCCGCTTCGATATGGGTCAGATCAGGGACAAAAGTGATCAGCTCCGCACGAGAATCCGAAGGATGATGAGTGAACAACCCCTGCGTGTCAGTCAACAAAATCAAGGCGTCCGCGCGTACCAACTCGGCCACCAGAGCAGCCAAATAGTCGTTGTCACCCATACGAATCTCCTGGGTGGCAACCGTGTCATTCTCATTGACCACCGGAATCACCCCCAGGCGGGTCAACGCCCCAAAAGTCTGCAGCGCATTGGTGTAGCTCGACTTCTGCGAGAGATCCTCCTTGGTGAGCAACACCTGGGCGGTGTGAAGATCAAACTTGGCGAAACCCTGGGTGTAGGCGGCCATGAGCTGGCCCTGACCCACTGCAGCAGCTGCCTGTTGTTGAGCGACATCAGTGGGGCGCTGAGAAAACCCCAGCGGTTCCAACCCGGCGGCGATAGCTCCCGAACTCACCAGGACGATTTCCGAGCCACGCAATTGACGCTGTGCAAGAGCCTCAACGATCACAGTCAGATGGCCCAGATCCAGTCCAGCTCGGGCAGACGCCAGGGAGGAGGAGCCAACCTTCACCACCACTCTCCTGGCTGTCGATAGGTGAGTACGCAGGGCAGCCTCAGCTGTGTCGTCTGGGATGACAGGTGTTGTTGTGCTCACCTGACAGAGTCTACCGGGTGTGGTGAATCCTCATCCCGTCATTCTGTGGACGGCAACGACCGTCTCACAGAATCCAGACTCCACAGTTAGACAACTGGGTAGTCTGGACCCTGCGACTTCGCGCAGGGAGACGGAGGGGTGAACGTGAGAAACACACCGGCCCCTTGTCACGTGACCGGTCCCTTGTCACGTGACCGGCCCCTTGTTACGTGACCAAAATGTCGTCGGGGCAAACAATGAGTCCAAATTCACGTATTCTTGGGTGTGATGACATACTCTTCACCTCCTCGCGGCGGACCACGGCGATCAGCTCAAAGGTCACAGTCGTCGCCCTCAGCCACCCCACGTCGGGCGTACGGCCACGAAGACAATACCGACATCACGGCCGGGTATACCTATGGGGGAATCCAACCTGTGGAAGAATCCCTGCATCGTTCCACTGATGCCAGGGATCCGATTGTTCCCTCAGCCCAACCAACGAGGTCCATCGACCACTACAAACCCAAGACCCAGATCGCAATCCTCATCGGAATGGGGCTCCTGCTGATCGTGACCCTCGCTGGGGGAATCCTTATCAATCAGATTCCCGCCCCCGGTCCAACCGTGAACGCCACACCCTCTCGACTGCCACCACCGACACCCCTGCCCTCCGATGGGCGTACTGGTGGTCTACCGTTCAAAGACAAAGATGTCGAAGGATACTGGAAGATCGTGGAAGCCAATTGGGAGGATGATTCGCTGACCATCACCATCAATATCCAGGTTGATGAAGGAATCCTCTACTACAGTTTCTATGCTTACGCCACCGATGATCTCACCCAGCATTACCCTGTCGAGGGTATAGCTGAGGATCTGACTGCCGGGTTTGCTGGCCCGGGTGACACAGTACGAGGAACCCTCACTTTTAACCTGCCACCCCAACCCATGACACTCATCCTAGTTGGGATAGGGCAGAACCAAATCTCGGCTCTCTCTATCGATATCTGAGCAAGATCTGTGGATTCCTTCACCAACACGCCCCCGCAGTAGGCACTAGGGGTCGAAGTACGGTAGCGTTAACCTACGCAACCGTAAGTTAAGGATGGCGAGATGGTCGATTACGCTGCGCTCTACCAGCCCGGGGTGCCACGCCAGATAAACCTGCCCACAGGATCCCTGGTGGACATGGTGGACAAGGCAGTCACCGAATCTGCCGATCGGATAGCCCTCGATTTCTTCGGGCGCACCACCACGTACCGCCAACTAGGCGACCAGATATCCCGCGTGGCTGAAGGGTTGCGAACCCTGGGAGTGAGCGCTGGGGATCGAGTAGCCATCATCCTGCCCAACTCCCCTCAACATGTGGTCGCCTACTACGCCATCCTTCGCCTCGGCGCCATTGTGGTTGAACACAATCCCCTCTACACCTCGCGTGAGCTTCGCCACCTCTTCGAGAACCACACAGCCCGGGTGGCTATCGCATGGGATAGCGCTGTTGAGAAGCTACGCAGCCAACCCGATGATATTGGCCTTGAGCACATCATCTCGGTGAACCTTCTCCACGAATTCCCAGCCATGAAAAGAATGGCACTGAAACTCCCTGTCCCCTCCCTGCGCGCAACACGAGCCAAGCTCACCACCAAGGTTCGCGGGGAAATGACGTGGAAGGACCTGCTCAAACACAAACCACTGAAGAAGAACCATCCCCGACCACAGGTCAGTGATATTGCAGCCATTCAATACACCTCCGGCACAACAGGGTTGCCCAAGGGCGCGATCCTCACCCACCTCAACCTTCACTCCAACGCCACCCAGGGCAAAGCCTGGATGCCCGAAACCCAGCTTGGCCACGAAGTGTTCTATGCCTTCCTTCCTTTCTTCCATGCTTTCGGTACGACCACCCTGCTCATCTATGGAATCCTCCAACAGGCAAGAATCCATCTCTTCCCCACCTTTGATGTCTCCCTGGTTTTGGCCGCAGCGAAAAAAGACCCACCCACGGTCCTCGTTGGCGTACCACCCATCTTTGAAGCCCTCGCCGCCACAGCGAAAAAGCGCAAGATTTCTTTGGCCTCCGCTAAATTCTGTCTGTCTGGAGCGATGAGCCTGCCCGTGTCTACCTTGGAAACCTGGGAGTCCAGCGCGGGGGGTCGCCTTGTTGAAGGGTACGGGATGACCGAAGCTTCACCGGTGTGCCTCGGAAACCCCTTCCACCACACTCGACGCCCCGGAACAATAGGTCTGCCTTTCCCCTCAACCGATATTCGCATCGTGGACCCCGATGATCCATCCCGCGAAGTCACCCAAGGGGAACGCGGTGAGTTGCTCGTACGCGGACCCCAAGTATTCTCCGGCTACTGGAATAACCCCGAGGAAACAGCCAAAGTGCTGCTCGACGGTGGATGGTTAGCCACAGGGGACATCGTCGTCCAGGACGCTGATGGTTTCACCGCTGTGGTGGATCGCAAGAAAGAACTCATCATCACCTCAGGGTTCAACGTCTCCCCCACTGAGGTGGAATTGGTCCTCCAGTCCTATCCAGGAATCGTTGATGCCACAGTGGTTGGGTTGCCTCATCCCCATGCGGGCGAAGAAGTAGTGGCTGGGCTCGTGATGGAAACAGGCCACAGTGCTGACCTGGAGGCCATTCGTGGCTTCTGCAAAACCCGGCTTGCTGCATATAAGGTTCCTCGGCGAGTCTTCGAGATGGACGAATTACCGAAGTCTCTCCTGGGGAAAGTGCTACGGGCAGAGGTACGTACGCGCCTGATCACCCATGCCAAAGGCTAGGACTACAAACCTGTCTTCATCGTGACCACGGGCGCCTCTGTGAGCGACAACTGGAACATCACCCCATGGGTTTTAAGTTCAGGGACCTGATAAACGAAGAGTCCTTCGGCCTGTTCCCCAGCCCTCAAATCAAGAACAATGAAAGGGTTCGTTTCACCACCAGGGCCCTTCGCTGCGACCATACCGGGAAGATCAGGGAGATACTCCGTACCATCTGTTCCCACTAAAACCGACCGAGAGTGAACATGGAGATAGGTCTGGGACCCACCATAGGTGACCTTCACCGGAACAAGGACATAGACGTATGCTTCCTCGGGTTTCGTTGAGCCCAATGCATCAGCAACGGTTGCCTCATCGGTGATCGTGAAGGTCACTGGCCCGTAATAACAGGTGAATGCAGCTGCTTCCCCCACGGCAATAGGACCGAGTGTCTCCACGGGTGAGCCTTGAGAAGCTGTGGGCGAAGAATCTGTAGCGGTGGGATCTTGCGTCGGGCTACTAGAGAGACCCAGATAGGCCAAGATTCCCACACCCCCCACCAGGAGAACACTCAAAGCGATCAGGATAATCAGCAGTGCACGATTGAATCTTCCCGGCTTGGTTGGTGGTACGGGCTCAGGTGATGGTTCGCTGTCTGCCACTGGGGAAGGCTGAGGTGGGGTGTCTGTCTGAGGTGCTTCATCGCCTTGCGGTGCAACTTCGAGTGGCTGGTCAACTTCTTGTGACTGGTCAACTTCTGGGGGGTGGGGAGCTTGTGGGGCTTGGGGAGCAATCGCTGAAACCTGAGGTATTGCCCCCTGTGGTTGAGTGGGTGGAGTGGATTGAGTGGGTGGAGTGGGTGCTGTGGGCTGTGTGGGTTGACTGGGTGGTATGGGTTGACTGGGTGGTATGGGTTGACTGGGTTCTGATGGCTGAATGGGTGCTGGTGACTGAATGGGTTCTGGGTGATCCACCGGCTGGGGAAGATCTCCAACCCAAGGTGGTGTAGCAGCAGGAGCTGCTTCAGGAATCGACTGAGCTGTCCACGGTTGAGCTTTCGTCGCGGGTAGGGCAGGCGGGACAAAGGGTTCCGAGGTTGAGCCAGTGTTCGCCACCTCTTCTTGGGCTTGGTCCATCACCTTTTCCTTAGGTCAATTCAGTGCCCAAGGGTATCGCATTGCGACCAACCTGACGATTCCTGCGTACACCACATGCTCCTTGTGATGTTCCCCCAACTGATCCATCACCGTCATTACCGTGATCAACAACAAGCTTTTCTCACAATCCATTGCGACAATTTTCGTCATTTTATTTTCATCAATAATTCTTCAAGAAAACTCAGTCAATCGTTTGCGTCAATCCTTTGTGTGATGTATCTTTGGGAGCCAGCAGGCGATACACTGGCACTATTATTCTCACAACATTGAAACAACTCAAGAAGGGATGCCATGCCTATCCGCATCAACCAGCGCCCCACACAACGCCAGATAGCTGCCCGGGTTGGAGTCAGCGTCACCACTGTGTCAAGGATCCTCAATCCGAGTGAAACCCATCCAGAACGATGGGCCTCCCCAGAGACGATTGAAGCGATACGTGAAGTAGCTGAGGTCCTCGGATATCGCAGAAATTCTCTGGCCGTCTCCCTGCGAACCTCCAGGTCCCAAACCATCGGTGTCTTTCTCCCAGTCATCGGTGACTACACCCTCGCCTCTATTTTTGCTGGCATTGATGATGTGGCTCGTGAACACGGCATCATGGCATTGACCGCTTCAACCCTCGACACCCCAGGACTACGCTCCGATCGCGCCATGAACATGCTCGACCATCTTGTCGATGGGATCATCGGAGCAGATGCTCACCTCGGTGAACGCTATCTTGGTGGTCTGGATGCCCAACGCGTACCCATCGTCCTGGTGCACCGTCGCCATGACGACCATGTGTCCGTGACCGCTGACGATGTTGCAGCAGGACAGATGGCTGCCCGCCACCTCATCAGCCTCGGACGCACACGCCTGGCAGTCATCATTGGGCGACGATACATGTCCACGGGTGTAGATCGGGCCGCAGGATTCGTACAAACGGCGCTCGAAGCAGGACTAGAAGAACCAGTAGTCTACGACCATGGATTCACTGTCCAAGCAGGACGAGAAGCCGCCCTAGCCATGATCGGGCGCGAGAGTGTTCCCGATGGGCTGTTCGGAATGCACGACCTGTGTGTCTTGGGCGCCACCTCGGTGCTACGACAACATGGGTACGTCACTGGTGAAGATGTTGCTGCTGTGGGAGTCTACGACTCTCCAGTAGCGGGGGCCTGTGATCTTTCATCCATTGGTATCGGGCTACACAACATGGGTCGGCGATCCCTCGAACTCCTGCTTGATCGTTTAGGAGGAAGTGACATTGAGTCAGAAACCCTGCCCGTACATCTGACCGTCAGAGCATCCAGCGATCCTTCCCTCCAGCGAACCGGTCACACCTGGGGAACAATGACACCCAAGGCGCCACCCACGCCATAGGCCAGCACATCCGCCTAAAGGTAGAGCCCTGTGTTCTCCTCATCGAGACGTGTGGTGGCTATCGCGTGAAGATCGCGTTCCCGCAGAAGGATATACACCTCGGCGCGTACCTCCACTTCAGCTACCTCCGCCGGATCAAACAGTACGCGGTCCCCCACCTTCACACTGCGCACATTCGGACCCGTAGCTGCCACCCGTGCCCAATCCAACCGGTGGCCCATCTTCACGGTTGCCGGGATCAGGATTCCACCACCCGAACGTCGCTCACCGGCATCCTCACAGGACACCAGGATACGGTCGTGGAGCATGTGGATGGGGAGAGGATCAGTTGGTGAAGTGTCCACAGCGGTGGTGGAAGGTTTTTTCGCCGCCATCACTTACTTCTTCTTGGTTGCAGCAACAACAACAATAACCCCCGCCACGATAGCGACTGCAACAGGGACGGGCCTCCAGCCTGACTCATCTTTGAACAATCCCAGTACCCGCTGGGAGGATTGCTTGACCTGTGCCCTGACATCGTCCAGCCCGCGCTTCACGCGAGACTTGTGCTCTTGTACGGCCCGATGGGTGACAGCTCTGGGATGGACCTCAGTGACGAATCGAGAAATATTTTCCGTCAAACGCTGGCGTGCATCAGCAAGATCCTGCTCGATTGCCTCAACACTACGATGATCAGCCATGGCCTCTCCTGAGAAAAATCCCACCACAACACGTGATGTGGACTACTATCGTACTATGGCTGAATTAGTTCAAGGTGACCAAGCACCTGATTTCCGTTTGCAAGATGCACAAGAAAACTGGGTCTCTCTCAGCGATTACGCGGGCGGGAAACTCATTTTGTATTTCTATCCCAAAGCAATGACCCCCGGGTGCACGATCGAAGCAGTTGATTTCTCTGCCTCAGTGGATGCTTTCGCCCAGGCGGGCTATTCCATTGCTGGGGTCTCCCCCGACAAACCCGCCTCATTGATGAGATTCATGGAACGCAACGACCTGACGATCAAGTTGCTGTCGGACCCGGAGATGGAATGCATCACACCCTATGGCGCCTGGGGAGACAAGACCCTGTGGGGCAAGGTCATCAACGGACTGATTCGCTCCACCTTCATCATTGATGTGGACTCCCACGGCAAAGGCAAGATCCTCGAAGCCGAATATGGCGTACGCGCCACCGGCCACGTCGAACGCCTGCGCACCCACCTGGGTATCTCCTGACAAAAGGGGGACGGGGCGTTTGTCACACTGACCCTGGTGTCACATACCCACACCGTCCGCGGGCGTTGTGGCACACCGATAGTGCAGGAGAAGAGACTTGAACTCTCACGCCCGAAGGCACAGGAACCTAAATCCTGCGTGTCTACCAATTCCACCACACCTGCAAGTGCTCCCATTCTATCAGTACCTCAGCTGTGATAATTGGGTCAGTTGGTACCGTCCCCACTGACCCAGCCGGGGCCTGATGATTCACCATCGGGATCGGGTGGGAGTTGAACTGGGGTGGGACGCAATAGCGGGTCATCGATTGACAGTGTTTTGATGGGGCCGGGTCCAGTCTCGGCGGTCTCAAACCTGACGGTCACCAAACCGAGCCCCGAACCCCACACCCAGCCCGGGCCGTACTCATCATGGGTGACATCGTCCCCGGGACGATACCCGTCCCAACTGTGGCGCGAAGGTGAGCTCGGCAACTCCACCTGGGAAATATCACTGTGGGCAAGGTCAACCTCAAACAAGGCTTCCTGAGCCTCCAAGGTGAACCCGGAGACACCCACACCCAGTAGTCGAACCCCGCGCTTCAGTAGGGCACGTTGCTCCTCCAGCAGGGCCAGCGCCACCGAGGCGATCGTCTCCGGGAAGTCGATCGCCCCCAGGAGAGTCCGCGAGCGGGAATGAATCGTGAAATCAGCGAGCTTGAGTTTGACCGTGATCGTACGGGCAAAGAAACCAGACTTGCGTAACCTTCCAGCCACCAAAACCGCATCACGAGCAGCAATCGGTGCAAGCTGTTCAACGGTGGTCAGATCAGTCTCGAAGGTGTCCTCCATGGAGATTGATTTCACCTCCCTCTCACCAGAGATCTGGCGGTCATCCTCACCATAGGCAACCGCCATCAGCCATGAAGCATGCGCTTGACCCAGTTCACGTTGAAGCTCCTTCACGGTGGCATGGCGCAGATCATCGACCACTCGTATCCCCAGTTTCGCTAAACGCTCCGCCGTTGCTGGACCAACCCCCGGAAGAACACGCACCGAAAGAAACTGGATATGATCGACCTCGGTCCCCGGTTCGATGATCGACACCCCATCAGGCTTAGCTTCCTCACAAGCCAACTTGGCCATGAACTTACTCGATCCAAACCCCACCGAAGCAGTCAAACCACCAGTCACCTCGACCACCTGCTGTCGTACCTTCTCCCCCAAAGCCGTGAGGGCGGAAGAAGAAAAATCGGTGACACCACCGGCAGCCAGATCCACGAAAGCCTCATCCAGACTCAAAGGCTCCACCAAAGGTGAGAGCTGCTCCAAGACCCCCATCACCTGGCGCGAAGCAATCCGATAGGCAGTAAACCGGCCAGACAGAATCGCGGCACTCGGGCACAGACTCCGCGCCTCATGGGTGGGCATCGCGGAGTGTATCCCGAACTTCCGCGCCTCGTAGGAGGCCGTGGACACCACCGATCTGTTGGAAACTCCACCGATAACCACAGGTTTCCCCTGCAGTGAAGGTTTGTCTCTCTGCTCGACCGCGGCAAAGAAAGCATCCAGATCGAGGTGGAGAACTGACGGCTCAGCGCGCACGAGACGTCCATTCGCCCAAGGCTTCCAGCGCTCTATTCCTGGTACGTTCAAAGGTCACAAAGTCAAAGGGTCCACGCGGATTGCGACTAGTTTCGCGCCAATCATCCAGGTTAAAATCAGGAAAAGTGACCCGCCCCTGGTGAGAATCGTAGATCTCGGTGATGTCGAGATGGGTGGTGTAGGGCCACAACAGTCGATAAACCTCTCCCCCACCAATCGACCACCACTGCTTGTTGGGGAACTGCCCCAGATAGTCACCCACCTCTTGAAGGGTTCGAGCCACCAATATGGTGGTTGTTTTGTCGTCCCTGCACACTTCTGGCGATGTCCATGTTGGATTTCGCGTGATCACAATGGATGTGCGCTGCGGGAGTGGTCCCCCTAAAGAGTCGAAGGTACGCCGCCCCATCACGAGAACACCACCTGTGGTGACCTGCTTGAACCGCTCAAAATCCTCAGGGTAATGCCACAGGAGTCCCACCCCATCACCAATCACACCGTTAGCCGCCACCGCGGCTATCGCGGTCAGTGAGGGATGGTTCTTCATGCCCATAACGGTACCAAACAGCCCTCCACCCCTCCAGAAGCAACGCCACCCCCGTCACCGTACGCAACACTGCGAGATGCAACACCACCGCCGTCACCCTGCGGAGCGGAGCGACTCGCAACACCTCCCGCGTCACCCTGCGCACTTACCCCGTCACCCTGCGCACTCACCCCGTCACCCTGCGCACTCACCCCGTCACCCTGCGCGAAGTCGCAGGGTCCAGACTACCTAGTTGTTCGACTGTGGATTCTGGATTCCGCGAGTCGCTGCGCTCCGCGGAATGACGGGTGGGTAGCGCCACGCTCAACAGCACGACGGGGGTGAGTCCGCTCCGCGGGGAGACGGGGGTGAGTCCGCTCCGCGGGGAGACGGGGGTGAGTGCTTCACTCTGTTGAAAGACGGAGGTGGGGGATCATGGCTCGCAGGGCTCTCCCGCGGTGGCTGATGGCGTCTTTTTCTTCGGGGCTCATCTCGGCGGTGGTCCGGGTTTCACCCTCGGGGATGAACAGCGGATCGTACCCGAAACCACCCTGCCCTCGCGGAGCCTCGGCGAGAGTGCCCTCCACGACACCGCGGACCACCTGCTCACCACCATCCCACACCAAAGCCATGGCACACACGAAACGAGCAGTACGCTTCTCAGGGGCAACATCGTCGATTTGGCGAATCAGCAGGGCAAGATTCTCCCCATCACCAGCACCACTACCCGCCCAGCGTGCGGAGCGTACCCCAGGCATCCGGTTGAGAACATCGACCTCGATACCAGAATCATCAGCTAAGGTGGGCAAGCCGGTGCGGGCAAACCCCTCACGAGCTTTGATCAGTGCATTAGCCTCAAAGGTGTCCCCGTCTTCGACCGGCTCCGGGTAAGGATCGACATCACCCAAACCCAGAACAACACCATCGACACCATTGGCCACAAGTATTCGTCGAAGCTCGGTGATTTTATGATCAGAACCCGTGGCGAGAAAGAATTTCATCAGCTCTCCAAGGTTTGACGCTGAAGCGCAGTGAGTTGTTCACAGCCAGCTAACCCCAAGGTCAGCATCGCGTCAAAGGACTCTTTGGTGAAGGGTTGCCCCTCTGCTGTTCCCTGCACTTCAACGAGACGGCCATCACCGGTAGCCACAATGTTGAGGTCCACCTCCGCGCGAGAATCCTCCTCATAGGGAAGATCGAGCCGGATCGTACCATCAATGATTCCCACCGAAACCGCTGCAACTGATCCGATCAAGGGTTCCCCAGCGAGCATCTTTCGTTCACGCATCCAGTTGACTGCGTCCACCAGCGCCACATAAGCACCCGTGATCGAAGCAGTACGCGTACCGCCATCGGCCTGCAACGCATCGCAATCGATCTGGATGGTGTTTTCTCCCAGTGCCTCATCATCAATGATCGCCCTCAAGCTGCGCCCAATCAGGCGAGAGATTTCGTGGGTACGCCCACCGATCTTCCCGCGTACCGACTCCCGATCATTACGAGTGTTCGTGGCTCTGGGAAGCATCGAATACTCTGCGGTCACCCAGCCTTTGCCTGAGTCCTTGCGCCATCGTGGTACGCCAGGGGTCACCGAAGCAGCCACTAACACTTTTGTTTTACCGAACTCGACCAGGACTGATCCTTCAGCACTGTCCAACCAATTCCGGGTGAAGGACACTGGTCGTAGTTCATCTAATTGTCTGCCGTCTAGTCTCATGGTGATTCTTTCTTTGTTGACTACTGTTGTATCTGGATTCTGCGACTTCGCGCAGAAAGACGGGGGGTAGGCGTCATCCAGCGGTTACTCCTTTGCCGTTTCCCTGGACCCTGCGACTTCGCGCAGGGAGACGGGGATGGGTGTGCGCAGGGTCCACGATCACTTCCTCGAAGGCTTCCGTGGTGTTGACGAAGTCACCCAGGAGTCGTGAAGCGATCTTGGTGAAACGCTGTGGGTTTCCGGTGGTGAGGAAACGCCGTACCCCCTGGTCTCCTTCGCGAAGTAAACCCTCATTGGCAAGTGTCCCGTAGGTAGCGGTCGCGCATTCCTCAGCAGAGGACACTAAGGTCACCTGATCACCCAACACATAGGAGATGACTCCCGCCAGCAGTGGATAGTGGGTGCAACCAAGAATCACTGTGTCAACATCGGTGTCAATGATCGGCGAAAGATAGTCCTTGGCGACACCCATAAGTTCCTCCCCACTGGTGATCCCTGCCTCCACGAAATCCACGAACCGCGGGCAAACGATCGTGGTCAGTTCGGCATCTGTGGCTGACACCGCATCCTCGTAGGCGCGCGAGGTGGCGGTTGCCTGGGTGGACAGTACGGCGAGTTTACCCGTACGCGAAACACGTACTGCCCTCTTGGCCGCAGGAAGGACCACCTCGACTACCGGAATGGAATACCGTTCCCGCGCATCAGCAAGCACAGCGGCTGAAGCCGAGTTGCAGGCAATGACCAGGGCTTTCACACCCATGTCCACCAGGGCATCCAAACAAGCTAAAGCGAAGGTGCGCACCTCTGCAATCGGTCGTGGACCATAGGGCGCGCGAGCAGTATCCCCCAGATAGATGAGGTCCTCCCCCGGCAGCAGATCTACGATCGCTCGGGCAACAGTTAGTCCACCGAACCCGGAGTCGAAGATCCCTACCGGTGCATTCGTGTTCACTGTCGTATTCTATCTTCCCGCGTGACAAAACACCTCCCCATGCTGTCACGAAACCGTCACCCTGCGCGAAGTCGCGGGGCCCAGACTACCCAGTTGCTCAACTGTGGATTCTGGATTCTGCGACTACGCGCAGAAAGACGGAGCGATACGTCAAAACACCTCCGTCCCCATGTCGTCACGGAACCGTCACCCTGCGGAGCGAAGCGACTCGCAGGGTCCAGGCCACCCAGTTGTTCAACTGTGGATTCTGGATTCTGCGACTTCGCGCAGAAAGACGGAGGAAGAGTCGCGCAGAAAGACGGGGGAAGAGTCGCGCAGAAGGTGGGGGCAGCACAAGGGGACGGTGGTCAGTTGCAGAATGACGGGAAAGGAACCAGTGAGCAACCTGAGCAGCCGTGGGGTGGGCAGGAGGATTGGAGGGGGGCTCGATGGACTTCACCACTGTGGTGGAGTTGCTTGATGCAGTCCGTCACCACCTCACGGGGAAGACCGGTCGTCGATGAAATCTGGGAGACCACTCGTACCCCACGATTGATGGCATCACGAACAAGGGTCAAAGACTCAACACTCATAGGATCAGCCTCAGAAACTGGAAGGTCACAATTGCTGCGATAGATGCCATGACCAGTTGAATAGCCATCCCCACCGCAGTCCATTTCCATCCCACCTGGCGTACCTGGGTAGCGAAAGTAGCCACGCATGGGGTGTACGCCAAGAGGTACACCATGAAAGCGACAATCGCTGCGATGGCGTGACCACCGGAGGACACCTCGAAGGTCATCCAGATATGGTCGCCCAACACCGACAGGTCAACACCTAAAACCCCATAGGTTTGTGCCCAACTGGAAATCACTGCTTCCTTGGCCACCAGACCCACCACCAGGGCAGCAACAGCCTCCCAGTTGCCGAAACCTGCGGGACTAAACAGTGGGGCCACCAAGGAAGCTGACCATCCGTAGAGTGAATCCGTCACCTCCACATGGCCGAAAGACCCACCATGAACGGGAATGGCTTGGAGAAACCATACACCGATCACCGCGGCGACAATGATCCCGCCGGCGGTCTGCAGGAAGTCTTTGATCCGTGCCCAAGCAATGAACCAGATGGGTTGAAACCGGGGGATCTGGTACGCGGGTAGGTCGAAGACAAGGGGTTGTTCACCGATGGTACGCCACAGCGTCTTCCTCATCAGCAACCCGGCTAGGACAACGTACCCCAAAGAAACCAGGTACATCCCGAAGACCACTGTTCCAGCCCACCGCCCGAAGAACATGCTCCCCAGCATGATGAAAACAGTCAGCCGAGCCGAGCATGCTGTGAAAGGAATGAGCAGGGCAGTCATGAGACGCTGGTGGCGCTGTGGGAGGTCGCGGGTGGCCATGAGCGCGGGAACATTACATCCAAAACCGACCACCAAAGGCAGGAATGCTTGGCCGGGCAAGCCTAGGATTCCCATGACGCGATCGGTGAGAACAGCAGCACGCGCCAAATATCCGGAATGCTCGAGGCCCGCCAGCAGAAGAAACATCATGGTCATCATGGGTAGGAAGGTGAGCACCATCCCCACTCCAGCAATGAGCCCATCAACAACGAGTCCTTCCATCCATGTTCCCCCGAGCCCGATGGTGTTCATGAGTGCTGAGGTTCCCCCAGCTACGGGGCCAGTCAGGAGGGTGCTCAACCATTTCTGCAAGGGGGAAGCCAAGGTGGTGGTCAATTGGAAGACCAACCACATCACCACTAAGAAGAACAGTGGTCCGAATACGGGGGCGAGCAGGATGCGGTCGATGGAATCGTGGATAGGGGCAGATGTCCGGGTTTTCTGGGCTTCTCTGCTCGGCTTCACATAGGTAAGGCTAACCTAACTTTCTTTCATCCTGCAAGTATTGCGCTATCCATCTACGGCGCCGTACGGCAATGGAAAACATCCCCAGCATAGAAGGTTCGGATATCCCCTGAGACCTCCACCAGTAGTGCCCCATCCTCGTTGATATCCACCGCTCGCCCACTGACAACCACGTGCTCGTCCACGGAGATGTCCACATCACGGCCCAGGGTGGCACTGAGTTTCCGGTAGTCATCCAAGAGCAGATGATCACGGTGACCCATCATGTCCAGTCGCGTACCCACACAGTTGAGCACCTCAACAATGACATCCTCGTTGGTGGTCGTGACCCCAGCCATGGCCAAAGAAATCGCGGTATCCACACCGATCTCCTGGGCTGACTGGGACACATTGACACCGACACCCACCACTGCGATGCCCTGAACAATACGTACGCGAATCCCACACAACTTCTTGTCACCGATGAGAACATCATTCGGCCATTTCACTTGCGCAGTTCCCCCGATGATGGTGACCGCATCCACCACACCCACTCCCACAGCCAGAGGGATCAAGCCCAATGAGTGGGCAAACCTCTCCACAGGAAGGGCCAGCGACATCGCAACAGCCGTACCGGGAGGGAAAAACCAACCACGGCCCAACCGCCCACCACCGGAGGTCTGTTCTGTAGAGATCAGAACCTTGTACGGCGGGCACCCGTGGCTCACTCGCATAGCCAACTCGTCGTCGGTTGAGGTCACTGTGGGAAGGAATTCCAATTCCCAGGGGCAAGAATCACCGGTCAACCGCGACGCGTGGGAGGAAAAACTCTGTTCAGTGACCATGCCTGGTACCGTAGCAGAATGAGAGTCATCCTCGCTTCGGCTTCCCCCGCACGCCTGCAAACCCTACGCAACGCCGGCATCAATCCTGAGGTCATCGTCTCCGAGGTTGACGAATCAGTGTTCACCGCCGCCACCCCCTCAGAGTTGGCCTGCCTGCTGGCTGAGAAGAAAGCTGAGGAAGTATTCACTCGACTTGGCTCCCCAGCTGACACCATCATCATTGGATGTGACTCTATCCTCGACTTTGAGGGGCGACCTCAGGGAAAACCTGGTTCTCCTGAGGCGGCTGTTGAGCTTCTTCGCCGTACGCGCCGCCGTTCCGGTGTCCTGGTGACTGGACACCACATCATTGTCTCCACCGACAGGGTCCAACGAGTCAACCGCGGGGGAAAAACCATCATCCATGTGGCAGACCTCTCCGATGAAGAGATCGATGCCTATGTTGCCACCGGTGAACCCGAACATGTCGCCGGTGGGTTCACCATCGACGCCCTGGGTGGCCCCTTCATCACCGGCATCGAAGGTGACCCCCACAACGTGGTGGGCTTGTCCCTTCCGCTAGTACGCATGATGCTCGCCGACTGCGGTATCCAGTGGACCTCCCTGTGGGGAGCGTAAGTACGCTCAATCCCGATCTGGCATATGAGCACACCTCTTCCCCCGTCTGCGGAGCACTGCGAGTCGCGCTGACGCGCTCTGCAGCACAGGCTCCACGACTCGCAACAACTCCCGCGTCACCCTGCGGAGCGGAGCGACTCGCAGGGTCCAGACTACCCAGTTGTTCGAATTCAGCCTCCCCCGTCACCCTGCGCGAAGTCGCAGGGCCCAGACTACCCAGTTGTTCGAATTCAGCCTCCCCCCGTCACCCTGCGCGAAGTCGCAGGGTCCAGACTAA
>Ga0082212_10000196_pt1 | contig 89793 bp, 70 predicted proteins | sample TergutNt197P3_FD_71548 | JGI IMG/M metagenome (GOLD analysis project Ga0082212, IMG submission 71548) | Neocapritermes taracua P3 segment gut microbial communities from Petit-Saut dam, French Guiana - Nt197 P3 | ecosystem: Host-associated > Arthropoda: Insects > Digestive system > Gut ...
AATCAGGACATCGTAGAGAACCTGAAACAAGACAATTTCGGCATCGACGAGCTCTAAGGTGCTTTAGGCGGCTTCCAGCCGCAACACCTGAACCCACCGCCTTCCAGGCGGTGGTGGTTCAGTGTATTTTTCGACATGTTAATTTCTTCGAGCTCACGTTATTTAGCGTAGCGCTAGGAACGTCGCAGGGCAAAGCTAATAAAAAATACAGGCAACGCAGAGTTTGCCTGTATTTTTGCATTAGACCAAGCTAGTTACAAGCCAACTTAAAACTTGATGCTGCCTATGGGGCGGAATGTCAAAAGATCAAATATTGACATTCCTTTGGTTGAGCAAATATATAACTCATCTCCAATAATGACACCTCTGCTGTCATAAGCGTTCGATACATCCATTTCAGCTTTCTTTTCGAAGCCGTATGTTGTGTATTCATACACAACATAACCGTTTCCCGCTGGGAATGCGATGATTCCTCGCTCAACCATTATCAGAATAGCTTTGTGGTTGTACAGCGCTTGCGAATAGGACGCGTCTACTGCCAGCTTGTGTTTTTCCCATATGTCAAATGGGTCTGACACATCAAACATGGATAATTTCATGCCGTTTGTCCTGCCTGTCAGCGGATCGGCCTCCATTCCCAAGCCGAACAGCAAACCATCGCCGAAAACATGGAGGTACTGGGAAAACCCCGGAATCTTCAACTCGCTGAGCACTTTTGGGTTTTTCGGGTCAGACAAGTCTACAGCAAACAACGGGTCAACCTGCCTAAATGTCACAAAATACCCGACATCGCCTGAAAACCGCACAGAGTACACCCGCTCATCTTCTGCAAGCCCAGTGATGGAGCCAACAAGGTTTCCGTCCAAATCGTAAGTGTAAAGCGCGTTTGTTTGGGAGGTGTCGATATATTCGTAGTTTTGGAATCCATGCGCTTCATCGGTGTATGTCTTGAATTCATGGGAGTAAACAGTCGTGACAAACCTGAAATAGCCATTATGCTCGTCAAAAGAAAACTGGTTTAGCAGCTCGCCTGGCGCTACAAACTCGCCCGCCAGCTCCAGCTTGCCTTCATCGAGAGCAAACCGCACAAAATGTGTGTTGGTCACATTAGCATGGTGCTCAATCTTGTAAGGGGTTTCAAAGGATTCTTCTACAAGCTTTTGTTCAGACACACTCTGCGCCACAACCAAGCTTCCATGGCTCATGAACACGGTTGAGGTGTACCCAAGCAAGCTTTTCTTGTCGATATGCTTTCCAGTTTGCCCATCCATTGAGGTTAGCACAATATAAGCCGTGCTTGTTGGTATTTCCGGAATGACTATGCAATCTGCCTTCATCGCTTCCCTTGAACTATCCTCGATATAGAGATTGGGGACAAAAGTGCTTGGGTTAGACAGGTTTGGCTGGCCATAAATGAAATGGGTGGTTGCAAGGTAGACATTGCCGCCAAGCATCCTTGATGTCAAATACGTCCCGTCTTGTCCTGTCCGTGATATTTCAGTTGGTTTTGCTGGATCTGAGACATCGAAGATGGCAACCATTGTCCGGCTTCCTGTCCAATCCGCCTTTTCCCGGGCTAGCGGGTTTGACGGGTAGGCAACCCAGTTATGCTCGGCTAGGAATAGAACCAACTTGCCTTCTGACAAGAACATTTCAACTGGATAAGAAGACTCGTTTGCCAGGTAGGCTTTGACTTTTGATACCACTTTGCTGTCTTTTCCTCTAGCGCTTGCAATAACCAATTCCCCGTCAGTGATCATGTAGATATATTTTCCGTCAGTCTTTATTATGTCGGCTTCGTCAACACCTTGCACTTGGACATTTGTCTCAGAGAAATCTGATGATTTTTCTGCTTCTGTCATAGCCTGGAAATCTCTCCGCTCATCACTCGCCTTAGGTGCTGGAAATATTGATACATCCTCACTAATAAGCATGCCGCCGCCAGTGTTATATCCATAATTTACAGCCAAACTATCGATTATCTTGTAAATTTCTTTATATGATGCGTTGGCAACTGGTTGTGGACTGCCATTTGAGCTCTCTGATTGATCAATTTTTTCGGTTGGTGTATTGAACATGGGCAATATTGCCCAGATCCCCACCATAAACGCTATGGAAAGGGCAACAGCATGGCTGAATCTAAAAGCGGTAGATTTGGCAATCTTGCCGTTTTCTTCCTCTGCTAGTTTTGAAGCGATTTTTTTGCGCGCCCCTTCACTTAGTTTCATGTCATCATTATCTTTTTTATAGTTTTTAGCAAACATCATCTAATACCTCATCATCCATTTCAATTGATTTGCGCAGAATTTCCCTGCCCCGGCTCAGCCATGACCGCACAGTTGCCTCTTTTGCCAGCAACAGTCCGGCAATTTGAGAGGTTGTGTAGCCTTCATAATAATAAAGGTGAATTGCTGTCCGGTATTTTTGAGGCAAGCCCATGACCGCCATGTAGACTTCGCTCGGCAAACCATCTTCCCCACTGCCAGCCAAGGCTATGTCAGACAGCGCTACTTTTCGGTTCCATGCCAGGGTTGCGAGGGATTTCGTACGGTTGACTGCTACCTTGATCAGCCAAGCCTTCTCATGTTCCGGATCCATCTTGTCTGGAGCAGATTTAAGATATCGCAAAAAAACATCTTGTACGATGTCTTCAGCATCAACTTGTTTGCGTGTGCGCACCAACGCCAAACGGTAAACCATATCTCCATACAATTCAAATGCGCGCCTTGCATCTTTGTAGATTTCTTTATTGTTTTCTCCCATATGGAATCCTTTCTGATACTAATACCCCGCCTGGCGCAGTTTTGTTGCATCTTTGTAATTATTTTTTTTGAAATGCTGATGAATTTCGCATATTGTAATGGTTCAATAATTTTGGATGTACGCATAGGTTGTTTCAATGTTATTATAGCACGAGGCATATTTCCATGAATATAAACCTCAATTATTGGCATTCAGGTGTGAAACGCGTCTGTTTTCATAAAATGCATGTTGACAATGCAACTTATCCTCCGTTTGGTTTTTAGCTTATTGCAAACAAGAATAAACACTGCAATTGATAACGAATGCTGGTGAATTACTACCAGGCATCGACCAATAGCGTTAGGACCAGCATATCTGGCATAAATTGGAGGGCTTCAAAACACTTTACCCAAATTCTGTAGGCAACGATACACTTGGAGCCCTGCTATATGGCCAGCAAGCCTGGCAAACTCTTTTTTTTTTCATTAATTGCAAGCTGGTTTGTGTTAGCGCATTAAATTTTGCGGTTAAATTTGCTGGATTCATGCGATATTCGCTATGTTGCCATAATATAATAGGTTGTTGTGAAAAGTTGTCTGGGCAGTGTCAAGTTTTATTTGAATGGGGATGGATGAAACCATGTTAAAATATCTCAAGATATTTGTTGCCATGATTAATATCAATGGTAGTTAAGCCGTATGACAAAATCCTGGATGCAGAATTTTTATTGGTGCCCACTATCCTGCGGACCAAAAGCGCTATTCGCAAAACCTATATCCAGATTTTTTACAAGCGGTTTTTGCTAATTGGTAACAGCTTCGACGCGAGGTTGTCACAGCATCACGCAAGAAACAACTCAAAGGGGGAAAGCGCATAGCTCTATATCGTATCTTTGATGTGGAGGTATGCTGCGCTAAGATGAGATGGTGCTACTTGTCATTCACGGCAGTATGCGGAAAGGCAACACATATGCGTTGACAAAGGAAATTATTGATAGGCTATTATCAAAGCCAGATATTGAAATAGTTGAATATAGTGTTGCTGGCTTGAACCTGCCATTTTGCTTGTCATGCCATAATTGTTTTATGAAAGGGGAGGAGTTTTGCCCCCATTATGCCATTTTGAAGGATATTTCATTAAAAATGGCTGAATGTGACGGGGTAATATTCAGCGGCGTGGCTTATATGTGGGCTCTAAATGGCGCCATGAAGAATTTTTTAGACCACTATGCTTACTTGTTCCACCGGCCAGCCTTGTTTGGCAAAATTGGCATGGTGATTTCAACTTCAGCCGGGGTAGGGGAGAAGGCTGTCACAAAATATATGAGGAGTGTCCTTGGCCAGTGGGGAATAAACGGGGCAATAGCTGTCACTGCAAATGCAAAACAAAAGGATTTGGATCCTCCGAAAAAGCTGGCAGCGAAGTTGGATTCTGCCGCAGAGCGGTATTACCATATGCTGTTGAAAAAAAAGCCAATTGCCCCCAGCATCAAAAACTTGGCTATACACAACGCATTTCGCGCCATTTCTCTAAGCGAATTTTCTGGAAGCGAACTTGATACTCAATACTGGAGCCAAAAGGGATTTGCGAATAGTACATATCCGACCAAGCTAAGTGTAGCCAGAAACATTATTGGCTCTGTTATCCATGGCGTGGTCAAGCATTCTGCAAAGGCATTGGACAAGGCCTATAAAAACAACCAAAGGCAAACGGGCAACACATGACAAAGTGTTGCTGAGCAGTCTATGCCAACAGTATGTGGTGCAATTGTTCCGTTTTATCACATCGAGAACCTAAATAATAACATGCTCGAATTGCTAGATGGAGAAATGCAGACGAAATGGATTGATAAAATGGTTAACCATATTGCTGGAGACAGGCAAAAATATATTCTATCCAACATCACTTTTGAACCAAAATCATTGATCACGATATTAATGCCAGGCGCAAAAATAATAATTGTGTTTGAATATCGTGGCAAATCAATACCATGTGTTGTCCCTGCGCATTATGCCAATTGGAACCAAAAATGCGCATGCGCTGCTACTTCTAACCAGATTTTTGTCTTCCCATGGATTTTCAGCAGAAATGGCTGCTACCCTCCCGTATGAAATGCTGGCTGTCCACAATGGCTTGGCTTTATATGGGCGCAACAATATTTGTTATAATGCAGAGTTTGGCAGCACATGCAGCTGATGACGTTCATTTCCGATATGCCGTGCACGGATGATACGTGGTTCCCATTAAACCGGATGGAGACGTGTGATGAATGCAGAGCGTGCCTATATGCATGCCCAACAGGGGCAATTACCCAGAATAATGACGGTGTATTACCGTTGTAAACGAATTTCCGACTAGTATCCGCAAAGGTTTCCAGATTGGATAGACTCAAACGCACACAACAGTTTTCAATTTGCCAAGATTGTTGCCATGCCAATGCCCATTCCTCAATGCAAAATGTTGTATGCGCGGTTTTTAATGAAGAGGAAACACTAAAAATACTTAACCACAATGGAGAAGCGCCTTACATAGGCAGAGTTGCTATAAGAATGAAACCAATTGGTTTGCTTCAGGAGTATACGAACCCCAAAGCGATATCTCGAAATTTGTTTATCTTGATGCAAAAAGAGTTTTAATAGTTTGTGATGCTTTAGTTAATCTGGCGGATACTGTGCTTATTTCATCGAAAGACAAAATCTTTGGAGCAGTTTATTGTCACCATTGTCTATTGAAGAGGGCGAAGATGGTGATACAAAAATGCTGTAAAAAAAACATTGCCATTTTAGTAGATTTGTGCTATTATCAACAACGTCAATAAATGCCGGCGTGATGGAATTGGCAGACGTGCTGGACTCAAAATCCAGTCCTGGCAACAGGGTGTGGGTTCGACTCCCACCGCCGGCATAATAATAAAAAAGTTGAAAATGTGGTTATCTAGTTTATCATCTATGTTTGGTGATAAACCTTTTTTTAATAGCAATACCTCCATCATCAGCCATTTCATATCATTGGCTCAAAATCCTTCTCAAAGCTAAAATGATCTGGTGTCTGGAATCTCAAAGCCAACAAGAGCCTTAATGTTTGTCGCATGTTTGTCATAATTATGCAATGTATTCCAATTTAATATTGAATGAACCAGCTTTTTATGTTACTATTTTTGTGTAATATGTAATATCTAACGATTGAGGGTGGTTTGGTATGCAAGATTTTTCGCTAGAACCCATGGGCGTAGGGATGCTCATTGACCGTTCATTTAAAATCTATCGCAGCAACTTTAGGTCTGTGATATTCTTTTCTCTGCTCATCGGTGGAACCTTCACTATGATAACATCGCTTATCAACGTTAACAGAATGCAATCCACTCAAACACTTTGGAGCATTTTTTCCGAGCTAGTATATAACTTTGAGAATCCGCAAAATCTGATTGAAGAAATATCGAATCTTAATGCAAACACTATCTCACCACGATCCTGGGTCGTTTCTTCTCTGAATTCAGTTTTTATACAACCGTTGGTAACAGGCGGGTTGACTTTGCTGGTATTTAACATTTGCACAGGCAGAGAACGACCAGAAACCCCAGTAGGCTGGTTTAATCTTGTAAAGCCTCTTTACAGCAAGATAATCGGCTCCCAGCTGGCGCTTTCCGTTATCACGTTAGGGATTTATTTCGCATTGATACTGTTGGTGATTATTCTATCCTTATTATTTGCTTTTTCGTCTCTTCCTGATTTTTTAGTTTTCATTGTGATGTTGGCATTGCTTCTGCCTTCTGTTTTAGGAACCACAGTTTATTCGATGCTAGCGCTCCCAGTCGCTATCGCAGAAGAACGCTTTGGATTCAAATTTATCAAGCGCGCTTTCCAGCTTCTGTTTTTACGATTCTGGAAATCACTTGGCTTGATGCTTGCCACTACAACGTTAGTCAGTATTATAAGTTCTGTTTTTAGGATGGCTCTGGCTTTTTTACCTCCAATTTTCAGAGCTGTGCTGGATGCGATGATTTCCGGTTTAGTGAGTCCAGTTTCTGTAATTGCCTCAGTTCTGCTCTACCTGGACATACGAATATCAAAAGAAGGTTATGATCTGGAGTTGCGCAATGCAATGCTTAATAACCAAACGGTCGGGCCACTATGACAGATCTGCCCTCCGAAACCTATGTGCAAGCAGCCATTGACAGAATTCTAGGATATAACGAAACTGATTCTGTTTTTGACAGGGTTGTAAACGCCCTAATTGACTGGATTAATAGTATTGAAGTGAGTGTCTTCGGCTCTGGAAATCTTCCTCAAGTTGTCATTTTTCTTTTCACAGCCGCTCTCGTGTCGGGGACGGTTTTGATTGCCGTTCGTCTATTGCGTACCCGGAGCCTGGCCGCTGGCATGGTAGTGGTTTCTTGTGAAACCGACCCATGGCAGGAAGCCGCAATATACGCTGCCCGTGGTGATTTTAGGAGGGCGTTACAATTTCTTTTTGTATATCATTTACAGGCTTTGGCTTCCCAGGGTTTAATTGAAGTCCATGGGAGCAAAACCAATGCACAGTACGAGCTTGAGTTGCGACGACAAGGATATGGCCACATTAGGCAATTTCATGATTTTAAGAACACTTTCAATGCTTCCCGCTATGGCCACAGGGATGTAGACTATCATACTTTCGCTAACTGGCGAGACTACTGTGTAAAACATGCAGGTGGCGAGGGGCGCATATGAACAAAAATAGAGTCATTTATCTGGTTCTTGGGTTGTTGTTTTCCGCATCAATAATATTGGTGATTCTTCGTCCCTCCGATAAGCCATTTTCAAGCTACAGCAGCAAACCAGATGGCACAAAAGCCGCATATTTACTGCTTGATAAGCTGGGATTTCGTGTTTTCAGGAAAACAAACCGTGAGTGGAGCGGGGAAGGCGTCCTTCTAGCGCTGGGTTCCCAGTATGTGGATGTCAATTCCAGATCTTTGGTATTTGATAATGACCAGAAGTTCACAAACCAGCACATCCGGGAAAACGCCTTTGAGTTTGTAGTGATGATGTGGCCATACCGGGACCAGGCGATCTATTTCGAAGAATATAGGCGCGCTCCGTTTCCCGTCAACTCGGTTGGAGTGGAAGCAAGCCTTGCCACCATAAGCCCTCTCTGGTTGCAAATACTCTTCTGGAATTGTATATCCGGCGTGATATTCATAATGTTTTTTTATCGGCAGCGGCTTGGAGAGCCTCAGCTTGCCCCCGAATTTGCCGGACGCATGCCTCTTGAGGGCGTATATGCGATGGCTGGGGCTCTGCAAAAGGCTCGCCTCTACACCGATAGTGTACGCTTTTACTACCGCTGCCAAACCAGTAATGGCAGCCACTGGGATGATATTGGATTTGCAGAAAAAACAATGGTAAAATCTGAGAGCGAAGCTCTGGAGCTCATGGCAGAAATGGACGAAAAGATAATGGAGTATAAATATGGAAGTAAATGATATCATCCTCGATTTGCTCGAGGAGATGGAAAAAGTAGTGGTAGGACAATCGGAACTCTGCCGTATGCTATCCGTGTGCATGATTGCAGGCGGGCATGTGCTGATTGAAGGTGTACCAGGGGTCGGGAAAACTTTGGCTGCCCGCACCATGGCTAAAGCAGTTGATGTGCATTTCAAACGCGTGCAATTCACTCCTGACTTAATGCCTTCAGATATTTTAGGCACTAATGTATTCGACGCTCAGAGCAGTGCATTTAAGCTGCACAGAGGACCCATTTTCACAAACTTTTTGCTCGCAGACGAGATCAACCGTACTCCGCCCAAGACTCAGAGCGCCCTCTTAGAGGCCATGGAAGAGGGGCGCGTCACCATAGACGGCACCGAATACAGGATGGCTCAGCCGTTCATGGTATTCGCCACCCAGAACCCCATTGAGTATGAGGGGACTTACCCATTGCCGGAGGCTCAATTGGATCGATTTATGATGAAACTCATCGTTTCTTATCCACTGCGGGAAGAGGAGATACGTCTGTACAACAACATTCAACAGGGATTTGACTCTCAGGCTATAACCGAAATAAAACCTGTGCTAAACGGAGAGAAGGTGTTAGCTGCCAGGGAAGAAATGCAGAGAGTACGGGTAGATGCCTCCTTGCTTAGCTACATATATGAAATACTAGATGCCACTCGCCGGGATCCAGGCACTTTGTTGGGAGCGTCACCTCGGGCGGGGGTAGCAGTTTTATCAGCGGGGAAAGCCCTGGCATTAATTGAAGGGCGCGATTTTTGCATCCCCGAAGATTTTCGGGGCATTGCAAACGCAGTTTTGCGCCATCGCCTCATTTTAACGCCCGACGCAGAAATTGACGGTTCTACCCCGGATGCCATCGTTAGCCGCGCGCTAGGCAGCGTAACCGTACCCAGATGAATAGATTTGGCGTCACTTCAAAATTTATCACTTTGCTGATCGCTGCGGTCTGCGCCACTTTATTTTGTGGTGTTTTCTTGGGCGCAGGATTGGGGGTGGCGGTGTTGCTGAATGGGATGGCGCTGCTCCTGACGGCGATAGATTTTTTCGCCGCGACAGGCGCAAAGCACTTTAAAGCAGAGCGTATTCTCCCAAACAGTTTTGAGCAAAAGGTTGAGGCTCTGGTGGAATTGCAAGTATATTGCAACTTGCCTCGCAGGCAAAAAATCCGCATTGCAGACAGTCCGCCCAAAAATTTCAGGTTTCAAGAATCAATAAACGGTGAAGCCAAAGAGACGCCTGCGACCATCAGCTATACAGTGACACCCAGCCAACGCGGCGCTTTCCACTTTGGCAATTGCTACATTGAGGTAGTGGGTCCATGTGGTTTTAGTGTCAAACGGCTCACTTTGGAGTGTCCGGGCGAAGCTCGTGTGTATCCCAACTTGGAACCGATGCGCCATTACCGTTTGCTTGCATCACGCAAACAGCTGAGCAGAGATGACTTGTCTGTGCACCACATCCGGGGCATCGGCACGGATTTTGCGGGACTAAGAGAATACACTCCGGACGACGATTGGCGTAAAATCAATTGGAAAGCTACTGCACGGGCAGCAAAACTGATGACTAATGTCTACGATGTGGAGAAAAACCGCGATGTGATTATTGCTGTGGATACTGGGCGCTGGATGCAAAGCCCCATGGGAGATGTAACCCGCCTCGACCGCGCGCTGGAGCTGGCTGCAGTTTTGATGCAGGTAGCCCTGAGCGCAGGCGATCGGGTCGGCCTAGCCCTTTTCGATACAACGGTGAATTACTATCTCCCCCCAGGCAAAGGTGTAGCCCAGATGCGTCACTTCCTTCAGGGGCTATATGGAGCACACACCCAGCTAGTGCAATCCAGCCTGCCCGCTATGAGCGGAGCTTTGAGGCAGCGATTGTCTAAACGCGCTTTTATTTGTGTGCTGACATATTTGGACAGCCCTGCGGAAGCAGCTCAAGCCGTCGCCGATTTATTGCCGGTTTCAAAAAGGCATTCGCTATTTATCGCTTCACTTACCGATTTGGGCTTGGATGCGCTCATCAACACAAAAGCCACCGAGCCCCAGGACTTATATCTGAAGGCGGCAGCGGCTTATCGAAAAATGGCTGGATTGGGAGCTGTGGAAACTCTTGTCCGCAATGGCATCGGGGCTTGTGCTGCTGAGCCAGGTGAGCTTTTGACTCGTTCGGTGCGATACTATTTAACGGTCAAGCAGAAGCCCTGGTGACGCGTTTGATCCAGATTAAGGACAATGCCAAGAGAATGGCGGTACCCGCTGCGAATATAAGTTTTAGTTCTGGAATCAAGGAGGAAGGGGTGAAATATCCCTCTATAAAAGCCGCCAAAACAAGTAAAATACCCACAGGCGCAAGAAGCACAAGAGAGCTTCTTGCCACATGAAGGAGAGAGTCGGCGCGACGGTAAACTCCTGGTCGTATCAAACTGTAGCCTATTCTCAACCCCGCGCCCCCGGCGATAAATATCGCTGCCAGTTCCCACACGCCATGAGGCAAAATCAGCGACCAGAAAAATAGTGATTTTCTTGCAGCTGTGAAAAGTGCCGCCATGGCTCCAAGCATCGCGCCATTGTAAGCTACAACATACAACGTGCCAATGCCGCATGTTAGCCCCAAGCCAAAAGCCATCACAGAGACTTTGATATTCTGCACCATGATTGAGTTTGACATTATCGCTGGGCTCCAATTGCCGCTTTCGCTGCTTTCGACATCGACATTTGAATACTCTGATGGCAAAAAGGCAGCGGCATATGCTGGTTGGGCAAGAATGATAGCAAAACTTAAAATTGCGGCTAGCAGGAATATTCCTGCCGCAGCTATAATAAATGCTCTGTTTCTGTATAATTGTGAGGGAAGTGTTTGTGAAAAGAATGTGCTGATATTTCGTTTACCGTTATTTTCGTAAACCGCAGAATGTGCCTCAGCGGTAAGTTTTCCCAAATACTCGCAAAGGCTGCTGCCTCCAAAATAAGTCTGTGCATATCCGTAATGCCCACTCACTAAACGATACAGCCGCATCAGGTTTTCAACCTCGACAAAACTGCGTATTGGGTTATGCAACGCGTTTTCAAGCATACTCCAGTCGGTGCTGTTTTTTTCAATAAAGGCAGCTTCTGTCATTACAATTCACTCCTAAAAGGTGATTATATGGACGATTATGTCATATCCACACCAGAACAATTAAACCTAACCTACAAAATGGCTGGGCTTGGCTCCCGTTTTTTAGCTTTTGCTGTGGATACTGCAATTCAACTTTTTCTCAGTGTTGTCATTGTCATCTCTTTATCCCAGCTATCTACATGGAATCATAACACTGAATCGTATCTTGCTTTAATTATAGTGCTATATGCCCTTGTTTTTCATGGTTATTACATGATTTTTGAGATACTAATGAAAGGGCGGACACCAGGAAAAGCCTTGGTAAAAATTCGGGTTGTACTAAAAGACGGCAGGGCAGCCGATCTGTCCGGGTTGGTGCTCCGCAATTTGATCCGCTTAGTTGACTCGCTCCCTTTTTTCTATATAGTGGGCATACTTTGCATGTTTATAAACAAAGATAGCCGTCGGCTGGGGGATATAGCTGCTGGAACCATTGTTATTATCGACAAGAAACGCGCCACCCTCGACTCTATTTTGAGCAGGAATACAGCGGAGCACAATAGCAGGCTCACTGACCACGAAACCGCAATTATACGGGACTTTTTAGCTCGCAAAGCGCAATTGTCTGGAAAAGCGCGTTTTGCTTTAGCTGAGCAGATTGCTTTGCCGCTCTATGAGCGATATGGGATACCTGAGTCTCAAAGGGAGAATCCGGAATCCTTTTTGGAAGACATATATTTAGGTCGATAATATGGCTGCGATAAATCCATTCATGCATATATAGATTGCAAAGCTAGAGATATTTATATCAGCGTGACATTTATAATACACATTAAGGTTGATATATCCAAGCAATTATAATGTTGGCATCGTTTGTCTGGAGCATCAGGAATATCCGCGTTTTTTTTTTGGAAGCACTGCATGCATAAGCTGCATATCACCTGCACGGGTGCTTTGAACGTGCCTATCTCAAGCTTCTCTGTGTCCCTGGCATCACTGGCTATCAGCCTAGGTTGAGCCAGTACGCTTACAGCGACGTTCTGCCTTCAAACGCGACAAAAACAGGACAGTGTCATGGAGCTCGAGAAACAAAACGTGGCAATAGCCGGCAAAAGAGAGGCAGTTGACAGGCAGGTTCGCAAGATGCAAGGTCACTGTGCAGCAAGCAGTTGTTTATATTCTAGTGTCGTAAGTCGAACAATTAACCATATGCGCTTTCAAATACGATCAGTGGTGTTGGGCTGCGGGTTCGGAGATGATCGGAGAACTCGAGGCTTGAGCAAATTGAGGGCGCTATGGTTTTTGATTATGCTGGGATTAAAAGCATTGTCAATGTAGCGCCTCCGGTTGCACAACGCTATGGCGCTTCTGGAGGCGTAGCTGCAAATACGGTTAAAAGGATGGCAGGCAACTTAGCAGTTTTTATCGCCGTTATTATCGCAATAAGTGGCTTTGAGTACAATTGAGAGTTATAAGTTCTAGAAAACGGTGGCTCTTTTGAGGAGAGCTCTGTGCTTGAGTTGTAGGGCGAGATGAAAACATGGTTCAGCCAACCAACACAAATTTATCGGAGCCTCAAGGTTAGATCAGCTATTTTGGAGCTCTAAACGCATTGTCTATGTTGCGCATTTTAGGTTAAGCCTATCCTGAACTGTATCAAGTGCCATGACTATTGATGTTCTAAGAGACTGTTTAATATGTCTATTAATGTCAATAAATGGTACAATAACAATGAAAAGGCTATTTGCCTTTATATGAAAAGACTATGGGCTCGCATACCATCTCCAATATGGCTCAACTTTGCCAAGCTAGGAAGAGGACACTTCAGCGTCGCACACATACCGTCGCTTAGCCGAAGGATAGGTTCTCAAGCGCACGGTATGTGAAGCGACGCGAATTGCGCATAATTTGGTGGGAAAAAAATATCCAAGCGACATAACTAGAGACCAGTTCGAGATTATCAAGCCATTTTTAGAGTCAGCCGCCAAAGCAACAAGGCCATACACATATGATCTGTATGATATTTTTTGCGCAAAACTTTATGTTTTACGCGAAGGTGCAGATGGAGGGCATTGCCCCTCGGCTTTCCAAAATTGGATGATGTGCTGCCATTATCGAAAATGGGGCAAAAAAAACTACACAGGACACGATGTGCGCAGCGCTTTTTGAGGAAGCTTTAGAAGAGCCAGCTATGCCAGAGCGGACCATAAACGGAGAAGCCCTGGCCCGTCGATGCTGGCCATCGACTCAAAAAGCATTAAAAACGCATTCACAGCAAGCGTGAAAGGCTATGATGCGGGGAAAAAAAATATCAGGGGCGGAAGTGCGCTTGGGGACTGGCATTTTAGGGCTGCCCCATGGCATACATATCACGGCAGCTGGTTTTGCGGACAGGGATGGGGCAATAGGGCTGGCTGCAATTAATGCCGGCAAATACGAGAGCGTTGACACTGTTTTAGCCGACAGCGCTTCTAATGGAGAGAGCTTTGCAAAAGCGATAAAAGGGCTGGTCGACGCAAAAGTCGAAGTTGCCAGACGCAACGAGGCCCATATGTTCATAGCCCTTCCCAAAAGATGGATTGTTGAAAACCATTCGGATAGGCCGACAATTGCCGGAGGCTGTGGAAGGTTTGCGAAAGGCGCTTGGGCACATTTTGCCAAATGTTTGTATTGTAATTCATTTCAGTTCTTTTGAGGAGATACTAAACATCCTCGAAGAGCGCCAAATACAAACCAGGCAGGCAATCATTTAACTTGGCTGTGTAGAATGCCTGAAAAATCAACAAATTTAGTCGATCTCGACCACCTATATGCAGGATCATGTAGGATATAATTATGTTAATCGGACTATTCAGCCCTGTTAGCCAAATTTGAAAGCGAGGTTGTCTGGAACTTCAGAGATTTATGAAACGTAAAATAAGCACCATACTATTAACCCTTATATTGTGTGCCATAATAATTTCTCCAGTAAGCGCGGCAGGTCCGATAATAGAAGCAGGGCACTATGACATTGAAATACTTGAAAACGGCAATGCCCAAGTTACTGAGTCTTGGTCTGTGAGTTTCGACACAGAGCGCACTTATCAAGTGTATTTTCGCAAGTACCAGAAACCAGGCAGCTATAGCCTAGCCAATTGGAAGGCATCCATTGATGGCAGGCCCTTGGAAAGAATGCCTGTCGCAAGTGATTCAAACCCTGAATACAGTTTTTCTATTATTGAATCTGCCAATGAATATATGATTGAGATATACCACAAGTCAAATGATGTCAAACGAGATTTTGTTATTGGATACACAATCGAAAATGCGGTAAAGATTTATAGCGATGCCGCAGATTTCGTATGGGATTTGACAGGCTCAAACGAAGCGACAACCATTGGGGTCTTGACCGCAACAGTCACACTGCCATCTGGGCTAGAAAGTGAAGAAAGCTATCGCATTTGGGCGCATGGCCCCGAGCATGGAACATTTGTAAAAGACAACGCAGTTCAAGCTTCATTGCAAGTCGCAAATGTTTACACCTACCAGATTGTTGATATACGTGTTGTCCTTGATCCAATCTTGTTTAGCGGCGGCGCTTACATAGGTGGAAATAAGCTTGAGGAGATCCTAAGCTATGAGAAAGAGCTTGCTGACCAGGCGAATCTGGAAAGGGAGAGGCAGCAGGCTGAGTATGAGCAATTGGCTCAGGAAAGAAGGGAATGGGAAGCAAGAAATCCAATATTGAGCTGGTTAAGATACAGTCGTTTGTCAGGTGTTATTTGGTTTTTGTCGTTTTCGTTTGGCCTTCTAATGCCAATTATTATCCCTGTAAAAGCTATCTTGAAATTCGAGAAGGATTCAAAACCGTTGTATATTCCAGCAAATAGCCCAGATTATTTTAGGCAGCTGCCTGATGATACTCCTCCAGCGATACTTAACCACATGTTTGTTAATTATAACTTGCCAAAAATAAAATCCCTGAATAACCAGCATGCATTTTCTGCTACGATGCTTGATCTGTTTACCGAAGGCTACTTGGAAATGATAAGTATTGGAGGGGATGAAATTGAAATCTCTGTCAATCGCGGCAAAACGCCAGGACATGATTTTGAGCGAACGCTAATATCCTTGATATCAAGTGTGGCAGCCGATAAAAATAGCAATGCGCCTGTGGCACTGAAGGAAATCCAAAGTTATATTTCTAAGCATAGAAAAGTTGTATCTGAAATAAGGCGAAAATTCGAAAAAGAAATAGCAGAAAGCGCAAAGGAGTCTCAATACCTCGAAGAGTATACTAGGCGTAAAACAGGTTTGGGAAAGATGTTTTTGTCAATCGGAGGTGTTGGAATCATGCTGGGGACAGTGTTGGGCCTAGGTTTTGCCGCTGAAAGTATGGAAGAAAGTTTACTGTTCACTGGTTATTTAATTGCATTTGTTCTGATTGGAATCGGAGCTTTGCCAATTCTCTTAATGAAAGAAAAGAAAGGTTTTGCCGCGACACAACTGGGCACTGACAGGTCTGCATTGTGGATGGCATTTAAAAAATTTCTTGACGATTTTACTACATTTCGAGAAAAGCAGTTTCCAGAGTTCAGGCTCTGGGAAAAATATCTGGTTTATGCCACAGCCTTAGGCGCAAGCAAGAAACTAATCCAAGAGCTGGCGCTGCAATACCCCGCCTCTAGCCTCAGCGATGAGAGCGATTATCTTCGCCATAGAATGTTTTCAGAAACGGTGTCTTCAGGGGTTTTGCTCGACGCCGTAGATACGATCCAAAATATAGCTTACCCTTCATCAGATTCTTCCGGATCGGGGGATGGGGGAGGGTTTTCATCTTCTGACAGCGGCTCAGGCAGTGGTTCCAGTGGCAGCGGATTTAGATAGGCAGACGGTTGACTCCCGCTACCCAAAGTGGCTGAGCTTGGAGGCTGGAGCGAGGGGAAACGATTGGCGCTTCTGTTTGCCGCCAGATGTAATGGCAGTTTGACTAATATGGATTGGTATTGCGGAAAGTGATGATGGGCATATTTTATCAATATTCGACACTGCCAAATTATGTGCGGCGTTGAAGTGTCTTGTATCGAGTAGGTATTAATGCCAAATAAAAAGCGATAATCGGCAACAGTGTTGATTTATACAGAAAATCTGATGTAATATTTGCAGAATATTTGGATAGGGATACGGCTAGCAAAATGGGAAAAACACTTAAAGATTCGCGACCAAATACTTGAACCGGTATTGCTCACTTTTCTCGTTTGTGTTTGGAAACGTTGAGGATGCCGTCGACAAGATATTTGGCTTGGTTACAGCATGCGATGGCTCTTCTGCGACCAATGCTGAAGTCGAGTCTATCGGGCTGCTTGACATCTAAAGATTAATACTCTTTCAGGCTATTATCAACAATAAAAAAGCCAGTAATTATACTACTAGCTTGGATCTATCGCATCTATGAAATTGTTTGATCTGCCATCCATAAGAAATGGCAGATCAAAATTACACAGCTTTATTCTTTATCAGGTTTTATTATATAATTAATAGCATGCCAGGCGATGAAGCTACAAGCTCTATCGGCAAACAAACAAGTGGTTTGGCTCGCCTATGCAGTTATTTTTATTTACGAGTTTACAGGCTTTTTAAACCAACTACACCAAATTTGCAATGATAATAGCTTGAATGCGCCCTACTGTGCCATCGTCAAGCATTACTTTTATCCCATGGGGATGTGTTGCGCTGTTTGTCAAAATCCGCTTCACCTTTCCCCGGGTGAGAGCTCCAGTTCTTTGGTCTTTCTTTTGGACAATATCTACAATAAGCCCAATCTTCACATTTGACCGTTTTTTCCCGTCCATTTTTTTTCACCTTCACTTTGCTTGCCAATGCGGATTGATGCCATAAGCTGGTGTGCCAAAAAAGGCGTGCAATGTCTGCTAGCACATCCAACATGGCATATGCCAAAGCATTGGCTATATGTTATTATATTATACAGCAGTAACACCAGATTTTCGTCTTTTTTAAAATGGGATGTTTATTGCTTTTCTTTGAAAAGCGGGTATTGCATGTTGCAGTGCAATTACAGTTGCTTAAGAGTCGCTTATAAGGGTATTCTTTCCATAAATAAACAATAACACACTTTCGAGGGATGTAATCAAGCAGTGGATCCAACAACAATTCTTAAACAGTATTTTGGCTACGACTCCTTTCGCGAGGGGCAATTAGAGCTGGTCAATGCCCTTGCCAGTAAAAAAGATGTGCTGGCGATAATGCCCACAGGCGCAGGGAAGTCTCTTTGTTTCCAAATTCCAGCCATGATGCTTCCTGGAACGACTTTGGTTGTATCCCCGCTGATTTCCCTCATGCGAGACCAGATCCAAGCCCTTGCAGCCTGTGGCATTCCAGCAGCGTTTATAAACAGCTCGCTCCAGGATGGGGAAATCCGGCAAACCTTTTCTAACGCATACAAGGGCCTGTATAAGATCATATACATAGCGCCTGAGCGCCTTCTGACCCCTTCAATGCTGAGACTTGCAGCCAGCTTGGATATTTCCTTCATTGCAGTTGATGTAGCGCATTGTGTGTCCCACTGGGGACCGGATTTTCGAAAAAGCTACTTGGATATTCCCAAGTTTGTGGATTGCCTTCAAGCTAGGCCAGTCATTGGGGCTTTCACGGCAACAGCTACCCCTTGGGTGCGTGATGATATGTTAAAAAACCTTAAGCTAAAGAAGCCTCTTGTAAAAGTGACAGGTTTTGACAGGCCTAACTTGTACTTTGAAGTGCTTGAGCCAAAAGACAAGAATTATACACTTCGCCAGTACCTGAAAGAGAATGGCGGCAATGGAATCGTCTATTGCTCTACCCGCAAACAAGTGGAAAAAGTCACTGATATGCTGTTGTCAAATGGCTTTTCTGCTGTGCGATACCATGCGGGGCTAACGCGAAATGAGCGCATAGAGTCCCAAGATGATTTCTTGAATGACAAGGCAAGAGTAATAGTAGCAACAAACGCCTTCGGAATGGGCATAGATAAATCAAACGTCAGGTTTGTAATCCATTATAACCTTCCGATGAGTGTGGAAAGCTATTTCCAAGAAGCGGGCAGGGCAGGAAGGGATGGATTGCCAAGCGACTGCATTTTATATTTTGCGAAGAACGATATTAATATTGCCCGTTTTTTGATCAACAAAAGCTATAACAAGATTGAAATTGCCCGCAATATGAAGTTATTGGACCAAATGGTGGGTTATTTCAATACTAAAGGCTGCTTAAGAAAATATATGCTTAATTATTTCGGCGAACAGCCACCTGAGAGTTGCAGTGGTTGTGCAAATTGCGCACGCAGCGTTGGAAAAAAATACTTGTCAACAGACGCCAGCGAAATCCTCTCCCATATCATGTTATTAAACAATATGGGCAAACAGCTAGCATTCTCCCAAGCCTGCGATATACTGCTCGGCAAATCAGAAGCTTATTTCGAGTTGCCTACTTATGATTCAATGAGGGGATATGCATCCCGCTATATCCAGCAATTAGTTATGTGCTTGAAAGAGGCAGGGTATTTGAAGAATACTGCTAAGCTGGCATTGACACAAAAGGCGGTCAAAGAGCTTAATTTCCAAGTTGTGCAAAAGCCTGATGGGGCAACAACACGAAGCGCAACATCGAAGGGTAAAGTTGATCTGCATAAATACCTATTCTCCGAGGAATTGTTCACCAAACTCCAATCCCTTCGCCATGTGATAGCAAATGAAGAAAATGTGCATCCCCACAATATCTTTTCTGATGCCACTTTAGTGGACATGTGCTACAAGCATCCATATAGCGATGTGGAGTTTTTATCAGTCAAAGGTGTAGGGGAGTTCAAGCTGAAACAGTATGGCGCACGGTTTTTAGGGTTGCTTGCCCAAGAAGAGCGGATGGCTCAAGGAAAGGCTTGCGCTTTCACGTATGGTTTTTTACACAAGCATATGAAAGTAGAAGAAACTCCAGTGCAGATTCTAGGGGTGGTTAACAATATCAATGCTGTTTTGGCCAAATTTAACCAGCCAAGGACCAGCTCACAGAGGCTTAGCAGCCTGCTGGTGGATGCCGGCTACTTGAGACAGTCCCAAGGCGCGCTCATGCCAACATTCGGGGGGCAAAAAATTGGGATTGCACCAAATGCAAATACACAAATGTTTGATCCAGCTGCCCAGGAAGTTTGCTTGGAGTTGGCAGTGGAAGATCTAAACAACCAGTTGAGCACCCAATGAAAAAAAATAAAAAAGCAGCTTGAAGTATCGAGTGGCAGCAAGAGTTGCTTCACAGATACTTCAGGCTGCTTGCTTCTTTTGCCACTGAAATAACTCAAAAAAATTCTTGCTTAAGAAGCTAAATGGCGCTTGGTTATTGTGAAATCAGCTGTATACTTTCAATGCAACTGCCCGAAGTTTTGAAGCGTCTTCCAAGCTCACTAAAGCTTGGAGGTATATCCCATCCTCTTGGTATTTGCTGTCGATAACTTGGCCTGTGGTATATATCTTTGAGACCAGTGAGCCGGAGTCAAATGGCAACAGGACTGCCAGCACACTGCGCATCTCGGAAAGCTTTTGGGTGATGGCATCTGCTAGCTGTTCCATGCCCTGGCCTGTCAAAGCTGACACGGAAAGGCTGTCCTTGGATTGGAATGTTTCTCCTGAAATATCAGCTTTATTATATACAGTCAAGATAGGTTTGTCATCTGCCCCCAGGAAAGAAAGCACATCATTGACAACCTGGATTTGCTGCAACCGGTCATCTGCTGAAGAATCCACCACCAAAACAAGCAAGTCGGCATACTTAACTTCTTCAAGGGTTGCTCGAAAAGCGTCCACAAGATCGTGGGATAATTTGTTGATAAACCCTACAGTATCGACAAGCAAAAAATCCCCGCTGCCAACATTGACCTTCCGGGACACAGGATCCAAAGTAGCAAACAGTTTGTCTGCGACTAGCACATCACTGCCGGACAGGTAATTCAAGATTGTCGATTTTCCGGAATTTGTATAACCTACGAGCGCTACAATCGGCACATTTATGCGCTCCCTTGAAACTCTGTTGACATCCCGTTGCTTCTTGATTTTGTCTATCTCTTTCTCCAGCTCATTCAACCGCCGCCTAAGCAGGCGCCTATCAACTTCCAGCTGGGTTTCGCCTTCGCCCCTGCGGGCGCCGCCGCCACCACCTCCGCTTCCACCTCCGCCCATGCGGGAGAAGTGGGTCCAATAACCAGCCATTCGCGGAAGCAAGTACTTCATTTGTGCCAGCTCAACTTGAAGCCGGCCTTCATGGGTTAGCGCGCGGTCAGCAAAGATGTCTAGTATCAGCGAGGTCCTATCTAAAATATCGATCTTTTCGCCCAGCTCTTTTTGTATATTGCGTATCTGTGCCGGGGACAATTCATCGTCGAATATGACTGTGTCTGCGTTAAGGGCTTGTGCCTCCAGCGATAAATCGTGGAGCCTGCCAAAACCCAGATAGTAAGCCCTGTCAGGTCTCGAGCGTGATTGCAGCACAGATCCTATCGTTATATAGCCTGCAGTTTTTGCCAACTGGTACAGCTCCTCAAATGGCTGGGGGGCATCCCGGTCTCCCTCAAGGCCAACCAGGATGGCTTTGGCAATCTCTGATTCCGATTTGATTGTGTCAGCTGGTGAAATACTGGCGTCAGCTATAAAAATTTCGTCCCAAAGCAAGTCATCAGGTATTGAGCTGGCCTTGTAAGGACCGAATAAACGCGCTTCAATCTTGTCGTTTGAAACAGCTTCCAATATTCCAACCTGCATGGAGACCGCTTTCCCGCCCAACACGCCCACGGCCGCCATTGCGTCAAGCCGGATGTTGATTAGCGCTTGGATGTCAGCGTCAGACAATGAAGGATTGCCCCCAGGGTGGGTATGGATGCAGCGGATTCCGCTCAGCCGCGATTTAGAGCGCCGCTTGCGGATAACCGGAATTTCCACCCTGTCGGTTTCTCCCACAGCGACTTTAAGCACATATCCTGAACGGTCGATATAAACCATGGCTTCCCGGCTGGTGGCTTCAGTGAAAGAAGCCAGCAAATCCAGCATTTCTTCTGTGGCAAATTGGTTTCTGTTTATTTCTATTTCGTAAATGCCTTTTAACCGCTCGATATAAGATTTTCGGATTCCGTCTAGGTTTCCATTAATTTCACTCATCTATTAGTATTTATCCTCTCTATGTTAAAAGAATACTATATCAAGGTGTAGAAGTCCACTAGAGAACCTATCAAAATATGCGTGGTAGGGTTCTTTCAACAATAAAAAAAGGCAAGTGTGCCATTAACACACTTGCCTGAAACATTTAGAATTTAGATGCTTTGGAATACTTGACAATATCTTCTGATGAGTGCATCGCGCTCATTGCCTTCGGCATCTGGATGGTTCTCAGCTACATACCTGAGAATTAAATTATAGATTTTATATTCGTCTGCCATAATGTCTCCTTTTATTTAAGTGCAAGCCTTTAGCTTAATAAGTTGCGTTGTTGTGAACCCACTCATGCACTACACGGAGTTTGTCTGGGTCTACGTCGCCAGGAGCAATAAATGACCTGTCATTTCCAAAGACCAAGCCGCCGCCCGGTGCAAACAAATCGATGACTTTTTTAGCTTCTTCAATGCCTTCTTCTGCACTGATGAACCTGAGTGTGGATGATGGCACACCAGCGATAACGGAGAATTGGCCGTTGAAGCGGCGGTTGAACTCTTCATACTCTCTGGGTTCGAGGAGCGCTACGAGGCTTGATTTTGGAAGATCTTGCAGATAGTCATAATGCTGTGCCCATGGTCCTTCAAAGTTGGACAGATATTTTGTTCCTGCGTTGAAATATGATTCAACACATTTTCTGTAGTGTGGCCAATAAACCATGCCGAAGAATTTTGCGTTGAGGAATGTTGGAACGTGGTGCTGTTTTGCTGCCCATGGGAAAGGTGGAAGCGTGGTGCCTGGTTTTGGCAGCCCTGCTTCAGTGTATGGCAACATTACTTCAATGGCTTTGAGAACTTTCTCTGGATAGCGGCGAAGGTCTGCCAAAGCAGCTGTGAAACCGCGGTAATAATCGAAGAAGCTGTCCATGAACACTGTGCCGCCGCCTGCGCCTTGTACGCATGGAAGGCCAAGTTGCTCTTTAACTGCGCGGATGGCATATGTCTCGCGAGTATTGATCTCGCGTTGTTTGATGATGTGTGACAATGTCGCATAAGATGCTTCTTCATCATTCTCTTGGAAATAATCTAATTTCCTCAATGCCATTTTTGTAATTAATTTGTACGGGTCCTCATAAAATTCCTCGTACTCTTCAACGGTCATGTTTGAATGGTCTTTGTGCTGTGGTGTGACACCGTTTGGTGATACGTAATGCTCTTTGCTGTTGATCATGACACTCAGTTTTGTTCCGTGGCTGGCGGCAGCTGCCCTTATGCCATCATAGAAGAAATCTGTGTTTGCTTTCACAAAGCATTCAGCTTCAAGATCAAAGTTCTCCCATACGTCTTCAAGCTTTAGTCCACAGTAGGCGATGGCCCAGTGGGATACTTGGCTTAGAATTGGAACCCTGTCAGGCTCCTGCACTAAGTCAGTTGCTGTGTTGAAACGGTTTACCCGCTCATCATAGAGTTTCTGCATTTCTTCAGTCATTGTTCCTCCAGAAAACCCGTAAATCGGTTTTCAAAAAATATTTTTGGGGCTTTAAATATGCCTAAAACACAATTGGCGAAGATATCGCGCCATTGTGCAAAGGTGCAAAAAGAAGACTGGCACTTGGAAATTTCAATTAGTTATGCGCAAGCCAAATCAAGCTTGTACATAATAAAAGGATCAATAGCGATTTTCCAATTAAAAGCGCAATACTCAAAATCACTCTAAGAAATATGCGAGATATTTTTATAATGCTAAATCATAGAATATATGAAAATTTACTATTTGTCAATAAAATTGCCAGAACCTCACTGATTTTTGTAGATGTGTGAATATAAATCGTATATTTATTTGTATATTAGCGGAAGCAGACATGTTTGTGCTATTAAAATATTCAGAATTATAGTTAAGCAAGCCTTTTAAATTGCCAAAACTATTAAAAAAGGCTTGATAGCAGCCCTGTTAATATTTTTTGCTGGACAACAAGCATATTTTATGTAATATTTTGGCTATCAAGCGGCAACTGGCAAAAAAAAAAATCGAATAGCTACACATCTAAAGTTATCACATATTATCAATCTAATTGCAAAAAAACCTTCATAAATTGTACACAAAGAAATTTTACTAAAGTATTCGACCAATTCAATTTCATCGAAGCCATACTTTAAATTTATAGAGTAATCACCTTCTTTTCTAATCCATCTATAGCAAAAATTAGACTCCCTTTCAAAAAAGAAACACTAGCTGCAACATGCGGATTGTGTCCAATGGCTGCTTTATGCTAGCGTCTGCCTATGCCTTATTTTTGTATAAAATAGGACTGTTAAGTGTTGGATCACACTATGTCCTAGCGCCATATGTCCACAGCTTAACCTTCACCTCTTGATACAGTAAGTTTTTAAGTTAGAGTATAGTATCCAAAGCTGATAGTCCTTTTGATAAACAACCAAGAAAGGCGACAACTAAGCCAGTTCTTGCTTATGTGCGTTTTACAGCAAAAAAAGGTTTCTTTCTTGAATAAATGACTATGCTGATAATACTGAAAAAAAACATTTATGTTATAATTAGGTAGGACAAAGTTGCATCAACTAAAACCAATACGAAATCAATCGCAAATGTGTGTTTTGTATTCAATTAACCGCCAATACTCGACAAAACTGTCAATAACGGACACAACGCTCCTTGCCAAAGCGAAATGATAAACAGACAAAACAAGAAAAAGAGGCAAAAAAGAGCCGGCAGTTAATAAAAATGCCGGAAACAAGGAGGGATAATGACCGAAGAAATTAAAAAACTGTACGATGAGCGAGTCAACCGTTTTATTACCACATCAAACCTGAATGAGCCTGACAGGGTTCCGATTATGAACTCCACAGGAGTTTGGGCGATTGCTTACTCAGGCTACACTTATGCAGACCTGTACGAGAACTTCGATTTAGAGACCGAAGTCTTTTTAAAATCCCATGAAGGTTTCAACTACGATGGAACCAGAACCGGAGGCGGAATCAACCACATGGTCAAGTTCCATAACGAACTTGGCAGTTTCCAAAACTTTATCTCGCCCAATGCAGTCACACTGCAGCATGCAGAAACTTCCAGCATGGAAGCAGACGAGTATGACGAGTTTATCGCAGACCCCTTCCGTTTCATCGCCAATAAAATTGCTGTAAGGAAGATTACTGCTTTCCAGCAGGATGATGAAGAGGAAGTTTACAGGCTGATGAGCGAGCTTTTCCAGAAACCCGCCCAAGTAAGAGCTAAAACCACCGTTGCAGATGCTATCAAAAACAAACTTGGCATACCCGCGATTTCAGGCGGCAGCAATATAGTGAACCCGATCGACCAGATATTCGACTTCGTTCGTGGATTCAAAAACACAATGACTGATATCCGCCGCAGGCCGGAAAAACTTCTTGCAGCTGTCGAAGCGATGATTCCATATGCTGAGCGCAACATACCAAAAGGGCCATTGCCTGAGTTCCCATGGATTACTGACAACCACCATATCGCCAAATTCCTGACAAGCGAATTGTTTGGCAAATTCTACTGGCCTTACTACAAGACATCAGTCGAAGGAGTATTCAACGCTGGGACAAAATTCCTCTCACACTTTGAAGGATCCTGGGAGCAGCATTATGACTATCTACAAGACCTGCCAAAGAAGAGCTTGATATGCATCCTTGAGGATGACGAAGTAGAAGTTTTCAAAAACCGTTTTGCCAACCAATTCACAATTTATGCCGGCATCCACAGCAGCACATTAAGGTCCGGCGATATCGATAAGTGCAAAGACGAAGCTAAGAAAATAATCGACATCGCTGCGCCGGGCGGAGGATACATATATGGCCTTAGAAACGGCCTGCTTGCCCCTGGGGATGGAGATGCTGAAGTTATCCGCGCTTTGAACAAATTCATACTAGAATACGCAGTCTATTAGGAGGCTCAAATGAGGGAAAGAGATATCTACAAGCTAGTTGAAAGGTATGTCACAGAGTTTTTTCCTGACCTCGAAGGAGAAGCGCGCCAACATCGCATAGAAGCATTATGCGCTTCGTTTATGAATGTATAAATCCCTATAAGCCATAGTTCGCAAACTGTATAGCCTATATACGGGCAATAATCAAGCAAACGGCTCAGGCCAGCACTTAAGCGCAAGCCTTTGTTGGCCCGATTGGCCTTTGATTGTCTAAGTCAGGCGCATGTGGGCGAACACTCATGCCTGCCGCCCTGCAACATTGCACAAATCAAGCCTTTGGGCACAATAATGGCAAATGGCATTTAACCCTTGCGGGCGGGGTATATTCACTTATGCCCGCTTTAGTCAGTTTGACAAGGAGGCAAGGCCGCTTTATTGCCATAGCTGGCGCTATGGGTATAACGCGGCTATATGAGGATGACTGAAGATATTAAAAAACTATATAATGAAAGAGTTGAGCGGTTCATCACCACATCTAACTTGAAAGAGCCCGACAGGGTTCCGATCATGAACTCCACAAGTGTATGGGCGATATCCTACTCGGGCTACACATATGCCGATTTGTATGAGAACTTTGATTTGGAGGCAGAAGTTTTTGTAAAGGCCCATGAAGGATTTTTCTATGATGGGACCAGGACCGGTGGCGGCATCAACCACATGGTCAAGTTCCATAACCAATTGGGCAGTTTCCAGAATTTTATCTCCCCAAATGCTGTCACGCTGCAGCACTCGGAGACTTCCAGCATGGAAGCAGACGAGTATGACGAGTTTATCGCAGATCCTTTCCGCTTCATCGCCAACAAGATTGCCATCAGGAAGATTACGGCATTCCAAGACGAAGATGAGGAAAAAGTTTACCAGCTAATGGCTGAGCTGTTCCAAAAACCAGCCGAGATCAGGGCTAAAACTACCGTAAACGAAGCCATCAAGAATAGGCTTGGCATTCCTGCAATTTCGGGCGGAGGCAACATTGTGAATCCAATCGACCAGATTTTCGACTATGTCCGCGGATTTAAAAACACGATGACAGATATCCGCCGCAGGCCTGAAAAACTGCTTGCTGCTGTCGAAGCGATGATTCCATATGCTGAGCGCAACATACCAAAAGGGCCATTGCCGGAGTTCCCATGGATTACGGACAACCACCATATCGCCAAGTTCCTTACAGGCGAGTTGTTTGGAAAATTCTATTGGCCATACTACAAGACATCAGTGGAAGGCGTATTCAACGCAGGAACAAAATTCCTCTCCCACTTTGAAGGGTCCTGGGAGCAGCATTATGACTATCTGCAAGATTTGCCAAAGACAAGCTTGATTTGCATACTTGAAGATGACGAAGTAGAAGTGTTCAAAAAACGCTTTGCTGGCCAATTCTGCATTTATGCAGGGATACATAGCAGCACGCTTAGATCTGGCGATATTGAAAAGTGCAAAGAAGAAGCCAAGAGGATCATCGATATCGCCGCTCCGGGCGGAGGGTACATCTACGGCCTTAGAAACGGCCTGCTTGCCCCTGGAGACGCAGATGCCGAAGTGATCCGCGCCATCAACCAATTCATACTTGAATATGCTGTCTATTAGGAGGCGACATGAGGGAAAGAGATATTTATAAACTGGTTGAAAGATATGTGGAAGAGTATTTTCCTGATCTAGAAGGTGAAGCGCGCCAACAACGGATTGAAGCGTTATGCGCTTCCTTTATGAACGTCTAGCGAGGCTAACCCTAATTGCTTGAGCAAAGCAGCAACAAGCCATTATGTTGCTGCTTTGCCTTTTAACAGGCTGGAAACTGCGCTAAAAAATTAACCGCAGCTGTGATTTGTATAAACAGTTATTGCATATCCTGTCCAATTGATTTAAAATTTTATATGAGACGAAATGAGCAATTTAAATAGGCCAGAGTCGCAATCAAAAAGTTCCACACATGCCCCACATAAACTCAAGTGAAAAAGCGCTATTGCTGCAAACATGAGGCGATAAAATATGCGCTAATTGGAGGCTAAAAGAAAAAATGACTGAAGATGTGAAGAAACTGTATGATGAAAGAGTCAACAGGTTTGTGACAACCGCAAACCTAAACGAGCCCGACCGTGTTCCGATAGTCGGCAGCTCAGGATCCGGGGCAATCCACTATGCCGGTTTAAATTTTGCCGATCTGCTAGAGAATTACGAGCTGGAAGAAAAGCTGTATATGGCGGAAGCTGTCCAGCAGAATCCGTACATAGACGCTTTTGGCGGCTCAGGGATCAACCACCAGATGAAAATAGCAACAGCCCTTGGCAGCAAGACATTCTTCATCTCCCCCAACGGGATCAATGTCCAGCACCATGAGACATCGAGCATGAAGGTAGAGGAATATGACGAGTTTATCGCCGACCCCATGAAATTCCTCGCAGACAAGATTGCAGTCAGAAAAGTCACCGGATTTAGGGATGGCACTGATGAAGAAGTCTATGCAAACTTGGCGTCGCTCTTTGACAAGGCAGCCGAAATCCGCAGAGGGAGCTATGCAAACAAGCTCATCATGGAAACCCTAGGCCTGCCGAGCCTCACTGGCGGCGCAGGCAGCGGGCTCGGAGGGTCAATAACACACCCGACTGATGTTTTCTTCGATTTTATCCGCGGTTTCAAAGAGACAATGACAGACATGCGCCGTAGGCCGGAAATGGTTGATGCTGCAATAGCCGCGCTTAGCCCATTCTACGAGAGGAATTTCCCAACTAAATACGTGGGGCCATTCCCATGGATGAATGACACACACCATATTGCAACATTCCTTACAGGCCCCCTCTTTGAGCGCTACTACTGGCCGTTCTACAAAAAATCAGTTGAAGCTTGCCATAATGCGGGAATCAAGTTGATATCAGTCTTTGAAGGGCGATGGGAGCAGCACTTTGACCTTCTTGACGAGCTGCCAAAGGGAAGCATGATTGCCCAGCTTGAAAAATTTGAGCAAGTTGTGAACTTCAAAGAACGCTACGCCGGCCAATTCGCTATTTATGGGGGCATGACCGGTTTGCTAAGGCTCAATACCTTAGAGGATAGCATTGACAGGATCAAGAAGACCCTTGATGTCGCAGCACCTGGCGGAGGCTACATTTTCAGCTCTGGAGGAATCTCTGCCCCTGGCGATGGAACCCCAGAGAGGCAAGAAGCAGTCACCATTTGGGTCTATGAGAACGCAAAATACTAAATAAACATTAGGAGAATAATGGCATGGAAGATAGGCTATATAACCTGGTAGTTAGATATGTCGACGAGCGCTTTCCAGATTTGGAGGGAGAGGCCCGCCAGAGGCAAATTGATGCGTATTGCATCTCATTCTTAAGAGTCTAGCGACAATGTATAAATCCAAGCCTTGTGGAAACCAGGTTTCCACAAGGCTTTTTGGGGTGTTTGCACTGCAGGGCAGCGCGGCAAAACTTCCGGGCGAACGTAAACGGCACTTTAAAGAGCCAAGCCCTTTAAAAAGCAGTTATCGCAGGTCAAGTCGCATTTCTTGTCGTAGAAAGCTCTTGGCTTAAGGGGGGAGCTTTTGCTTTTTCTACAATATAACAGTCAACTGTCGTTCCTTTTCCCTCATCGCTAGCCAGCTCCACATGCCCGTCATGGTATTCTACAATGCGCTTTATTATTGCCAACCCAAGCCCTGTCCCGCCTGTCTTTTTGGACCGGGATTTGTCTATCCTATAGAAGCGCTCAAATACACGGTCTTGGTGTTGGACAGGTATCCCTATGCCTGTGTCGGCCACTGAGATTTTGCACACTCCATTGTCTTTTGACAGCGTGGCAACTACTTCCCCTCCGGGATTGTTATATTTAATTCCATTGTCAATCAAGTTATAGAGCAACTCGTCAATCATTTGCCGGTTCGCAGTGATATTGAAGGGCTCTCCGATTATTTTGACGCCAACTTGTTTTTCCTCTGCGTTTCCCTGCAGGGCGCCGGCTACAGACTGGGCTAGCTCCAGCAGGTCGAACTCTGTGTTCTCAGCCACTATGACCCCCTCGTCAAATTCAGAAAGCTTGATGATATCTTCAATGATGTTAATAAGCCGCTGTGACTGGGCGAATATTTTTTGCGAGAATTCTTTTGTATCATTTTCCTTTGCAATGCCGTTTGCCATCATCTCTGACAATGCCGAGATCGTGGTCAGCGGAGTTTTTAGCTCGTGGGACACATTTGCAGAAAACTCCTTGCGCTGGATCTCTGCTTGGTGTTTGTATGAAATATCCAGCAAAAAAACAACCCCGCCTGTGATCTGGCTGCTATCGCCTACATAGCTGAAGTATACTTCATAGATCTTTTCGCCCCGCTCAAGGATGATTTGGGAGCTCGTTCCGGACAAGCAGCCTGCCACACATTCCCGAAACTCAATTTCACGGCAAATGTGCATGATATTGCTGCCTTCCAACTCTGTATAGCCAAAAATATCAAGGGCGCTTTTGTTAGCCGCGAGAATGGTTGCTGCTTTGTTGAACAATATAAACCCTTCAGGCATGTTGCGGGTTATCGCCTCAATGGTGTCAGCCCTGTCTGCGAGCAGCACCATCTGCTCTGCCAGCTCTTTCTTTTGGGTGTTGATCTTCTTTGCGTAAGGCGCAAGCTCCTCATAAACATACTGGTTTTCCCCGTCAAAATCTATATTCTCCAAAGGTTGCAGAATATACTTGGAAAGCCTATTGGTTGCCATATTCGCTATTGCCAACACCAGCACAGTCACACCCGCTATTGCCGGCAAAACTGCAAAGAAAACACTTGAAATACGGCTCATTGTCTTGGAGACGCGAAGCACATTGCCATCTTTGAGCCTCAAAGCATAGTAATAAGTGTCTTTGCGCAAGGTGTCTGAGTAGCGTGTCGCTTCCCCCCAGCCATCCCGCAACGCTGCTTGGAACTCTCTTCGCTCCATGTGGTTCTCAAGGGAAGCATAGCTGGCCTTGTTGTCTGCTATTACAGACCCGTTTGGCGCAATAAGGGTTATCCTCGCTACTTCAGGCTCATAGTCAATATAGCTGGAAAGAAGGTTGTAATCAACCTCAGACATGTCCAGGATTTTCCCGATTAGCCCTGCCTGCTCTTTAATCTCGGCTATTTCCCGGTTGCGAAAAGCGACATACACAATTCTGCTGACAGATGCAGACAAAAGCAAAGAGCTCAATATAATCAATGCGAGAAAAATAACATAAATTCTTTTTCTCATATCATTCACCGAGCTTGTAGCCTACATTGCGGATTGTTTTGATGCAGCTTCCACTGTCTCCAAGTTTTTGGCGCAAGGTGCGGATATGCATGTCGAGAGTTCGGCTTTCGCCTTCATAATCTATGCCCCAGACCGCGTCCATGATTTTATCCCGTTCCAAGGCAAGCCCTGTATTTAAAAGCAGGTAGCTTAACAGCTCGTATTCTTTATAAGTCAAGACAATAGTTTTACCATCCACACTGACTGACCTGCGGGCATTGTCAATTTCTATGCCTCCATAACGCAAATTGCCAGCAGCTGCTGAGACCATATCGCTTCTGCGCATCAAGGCGTTGACACGTGAAATCAATTCCAAGACCCCAAAAGGCTTCGTTATGTAGTCATCAGCTCCCCAATCCAACCCCTTGACTTTATCCATCTCGCTGCCCTTTGCTGTGAGCATTATTATTGGAAGCGTTTTTGTCTCCAGCCTGTCTCGAAGCTGTTTTAAAATAACGAGCCCATCCTCGCGCGGGAGCATAATATCGAGAATAGCCAGGGAAGGCAGTTCATTTTGGATTGCATTAAAGAACCCGCTGCCGCTCTCAAACCCTATGGTTTCAAATCCAGCTGATTCGAGGGAATACGCTACAGCTTCGCGGATATCTTCATCATCCTCTACGATATAAATTTTATTCATTGGCTAGCCCTGCTTTCTGGCGTTTGCCTGTTATTAGCAGTATTGTCAACATGCCGCTATGCGGCCACATCGCTCTTGTTTTATGGCAGCTAGCGATGGCGCCAAGCCTTTTTTCACACACGCGCCGAAATCAAATGTGCCTATTTCCATTGCAGCTTCTGCCATCATATGCCCATCGGAATGGAAGATGCGGCATGCAGCCCACAGCTTTTTTTAAGCAAGCCAAATATTTTCTTGGCGAAGAGTAGTGGGCGCCAATGTTATATGCCCTGCAATTGGTTCTGGTAACGTAAAAATATGCTGTTGGAACCGCCAAACTGCACATAAAATCCTAAAGTGGCTCATCCAAACCTGCCAGTGATATAATCTTCACAGCGTTTGTCCTTCGGCATTGAGAATATCTGCTCGCTGTCTCCAAACTCGACCATTTCCCCTAAAAGGAAAAATGCGGTTTTGTCGGAAATCCGTGTTGCTTGCTGCATATTGTGGGTGACAATGACCACTGTATATGTTTTTTTTAGTTCTGACACCAAATCCTCTATCTTAGATGTGGAGATCGGATCCAGCGCAGAAGTGGGTTCGTCCATTAAAAGCACATCGGGCGATACTGACAGCGCCCTGGCGATGCACAAACGTTGTTGTTGGCCGCCAGATAAAGACAATGCGCTCTTTTTCAGCCTGTCTTTGACCTCATCCCATATCGCGGCATCCTTAAGGGCTTCTTCCACAATTTCATCCAGTTTGTGCCGCGCTTTGATTCCATGGGTCCTAGGTCCAAAGGCTATGTTGTCGTAGATGCTCATAGGAAAAGGGTTTGGTTTTTGGAACACCATCCCCACGCGTTTTCGCAGCAAGTTGATGTCAATGTCGCCGTATATGTCCTCTCCGTCCAACAATATTTCCCCTGTTATCCTGCAGCCTTCTATCAAGTCGTTCATCCTGTTCAAGGATTTCAGGAGTGTGGATTTGCCGCATCCAGAAGGGCCGATGAGCGCTGTTATAGCGTTTGCTTCAATATCCATGGTGACATTCTTAAGCGCTTTGAAATCGGTATACCACAGTTCAACATTGCGCAGTGTAAATTTATGCATTTGCCTAACCTTTTTACTATTTTACTATTTTATTTGCCAAATACTCAGATAGCAAGTTGATTCCTATAACCATGGCCAACAGAACGACTGCCGTGGCGTATGCTTGGCCTGTATATAATCCTTCGCTAGACAATGCATACATATGTATTGCAAGGGTTCTTGCTGAGGCCATTGGGGTAGTTGGTATCCTGGCGATAGACCCTGCTGTGTATAACAACGCAGCTGTCTCACCGACTATTCTCCCGACTGAGAGAATTATCCCCGCTAAAATCCCAGGCGAGGCTGATGGCAGCACGATATAAAATACAGTCCGCAACTTGCCTGCGCCCAGCCCAAACGCCCCCTCCCGGTAGCTGTCTGGCACAGCCTTCAAGCTTTCCTCAGTGGTGCGCATTATCAGCGGTAAAATCATAATAGACAATGTGAATGCGCCAGAGAGAATAGACATGCCCCATTCAAGCCGGATAACAAAGAACAGCATTCCAAACAGCCCATAGACGATTGATGGGATGCCTGACAATGTTTCCGCGGTAACCCTGACAACTTTCACAAGGCGGCTGCCCCGCTTTGCGTATTCAACAAGGTAGATAGCAGAAAATACCCCGATCGGAACCGCAATAAGCAGTGAAAGGACAACCAAGATGAATGTCGAAATTAAGGCAGGGAACAAAGAAACATTTTCACTGTTGTATTTTAACGCAAAAATGGAAGGTTTCAAATATGGCAAACCTCTGGTTATGATATGGCTGATTATAAAAACTAACACCAAAAAAGTTGTCCCTGCGCATAGCCATGTGAATACACATAGGAACAAATCAAATGGTTTCTTTTTAGATAGTTGTTTCAAAGTGCACTCCTCCGGTTCAAAAGCGAAAACACTAAGTTTATTAGTAGAATGAAGACGAACAAGACAACCCCGGTAGCGACCAGCGCATCCCTGTGCAATCCCTCAGCATAACCCATCTCTATCACTACATTTGCGGTAAGTGTCCTCAAGCCCTTTAAAAACTCCTTTGGCATCCTCAATAAAGCCTGGTTCCCGGCAACCATCTTCACTGCCATTGTTTCGCCAATCGCCCTGCCAATCCCAAGGACCACTGCCGCCATCACACCGGATTTGGCAGCAGGGATGACAATGAAAAAAACTGCGCGCTCATGGCTGGCTCCTAGCGCCACCGCACCTTCGTACAATTCTTCAGGCACAGCCCTCAATGATGTCTCTGCAATGCCGATGACAGTGGGCAAAATCATTATTCCAAGCAGCAAAGAAGCAGTAAGCATACTGCTGCCGTTCCCTCCAAACCACGTGCGGACCAAGGGGACCAAAACCACCATGCCAAAAAAACCGTATACAACAGAAGGTATGCCCGCAAGGAGGCTTATTGTTGGCTTCAAAAACGCATATAGCCGCTTCGGGCATATTTTTGCCATAAAAGCAGCTGTAAATATGCCGATCGGCACTCCGAACAGGATTGCGCCAGTTGTCACATAAATGCTGGCGATTATCATCGGAAATATCTCAAAAGACGCAGGTGTATCAGTAGGAGACCAGTCTTTGCCTAGAAGGAATTTCAAAACCCCTATCTCCAGCATTGCAGGAACGCCCCCCGCAAATAAAAATACACATATCAGCCCTACCGCCACGATGGCGGTTAAGGCTGAAAGCGTAAACACAATATGCATAATTTGTTCTCTGTGCTTTCCAGAGTTAGTTGATGTGGTCATTCAACGCTCCAAATCGAAACTTCACCTGTGAAGATAGCCCTGACTTCTTCTTTTGTCATTCCGGTCGCCGGATTTTCTTTGTTTACAATAACGGCAATTCCGTCAATGGCAATAGATTCGTCGGTGAGTTGTTCCAACTCGGATTCTTTAAGGTCGCGGCTAGCCATGCCGATATCGCATGTGCCGTTGATCGCTGCTGCCATTCCGGCAGACGAGTCTGTCATGTGGACTTCGATGTCCGCGACCTCATTGATCTTCAAGTAAGCTTCGACAAGCTTTTCCATCAATGGGAAGACTGAAGATGATCCGTTGATAACGAGTTTGCCTTCAGGCCTTTGCGACTCGAATGGACCGGTGTCCTGCATTGTCACACAGCTTTTGGCTACAATGTCTTGGCCGTCTTTTGAGAAAATAAAGGCTACAAAGTCAGCAGCGACTCCTTCAAGCTCGCCTTTATAAGCAATCTTGAATGGGCGTGCTATTGGATAAGCGCCGTTTTTTATGTTTTCGATTGTCGGTGCTGCCCCTTCAATTTGAAGGGCTTTGACTGTGTCATTCAACGAGCCTGTTGAAATATAGCCAATGGCATTGGCATCATTTGCGACACTTGTAAGAACGATGTCAGTGCCATCGGCGATGATGGCTTCTTTTGTTGTCATGTCTTTTGTCACGTCGCCTTCTTTGACTTGGATTCCCATCAATTCGATAAACGCCCCTCGGGTTCCGCTTCCGTCTTCGCGAGATATGACAGTGATGTCATTTCCCCCAGTGTTGTCCCCGCCTCCGCCAGTTCCAGTTGTGGGATTGCTTGCGCATCCGGCAATTATAGCGCCAAGGAAAATCGCAGCAAGCAGTAATGTCAGTGATTTCTTCATAATTTACCCCAAATTTATTTAAGTTTATATAAAGATTATATGAAGGGCTTGTAAAAAACAAACGCAGCTCAATGTAAGGGCTGTGTAAGTATTTAAATTGATTTTAATCAAAAAAATAGGCATTTGGCCAAGACCATCATTTTTAGTGGTGCCAGCATGTATAGTGGTTGTTGTATTATTATGGAAAGCATGGCTTGAATTATGATTCTATTTTGGGCATACTGGCTTGGGAAATGTTATTCGAAAGAAAAATCAGCCAAATTCCATTTCTAGTCAAAAAAAGGAACGATTGGGCAATTTTGGAGGTCGACTATAGAGCTATTAGGCAATATTGAAAAAATCCAAACTACAGCGCAAGGCATCCAGCGGATCAAGCGAAACATGGCTTTAGAGGAAGATCCCATACAATGGTGCCACGCAGCCAAAAGGCAGGCGCATACTATCAGCAAAAGGGGCAAGAATTGGTATGTTTACACGGGCAGCGCAGCTATCACAATCAATGCCAATAACTTGTGTGTGATAACAGCGCATAAAATAAACCCAAAGGTGCGTTATATGGGCGAAGCAGACTATGGATGCCTGCCTGAACAGCTCTATTACGCGATATATGTGCCTGAAGACGGCAGCCAGCCTCCAAGGGAAGTGGTAAACGCGCCGGAGATATTCATCTATATTGAAGATTTTGGGGCAAGCCCTGCAGACACAGGGGTTGTTGCAGAGCAGAACGGGCAAATCATCGGAGCGGCATGGACCCGGATTATCCAGGGGTATGGCCACATTGACAATGAGACGCCAGAGTTGGCTATCTCAGTATTGCCTGGATTCCGCGGGCTAGGCATTGGAACCAAGATGATGGCCATGTTATTTGGAGTGCTAAAAAAGAAGGGGTATTTGCGCACATCCCTTTCTGTGCATAAAGACAACCTGGCAGTCGCGTTTTATGAGCGCCTTGGGTATGAAACAGTTAAAGAGCGGGATGATGATTTATTAATGGTTAAAAGGCTTGTGTAGCATTAAACCTGGTTTGATCTATCTAGTTGGATAAAACTGTTTTATAGATTGCTGTGGTCCATATTTATGCTGGTGTTGTCTAGAAGAATAATTCTTTAACGATGCCAGTTAATTCCAGAAAAGCGCTATAATGCCCCAAGCTATAAACGCCAATATAACCAGCAAGGCTACAACTGCGATCGTCTTGTGCATATTTTTTTGGATTTGCGCTTCGTTTCGGTACTCGTCAAACATTTCCTTCGGTATCAAGCTCATGGAAATGGAGAAAAGGGCAGTTAATATCAACACATCGTCAAGAATGCCTAAAAGGGGAATGAAATCAGATACCAGGTCAATTGGGGACAATGCATACCCTATTGAGAATATAGTTAAGATTTTGGCTAAAACAGGGGTCTGTTTCTTTTTTAGGGCTACCAGCAATATAGGGAAGTTCGTTGCAAATCGGTTTATCATCACAATGCCCTCACTTTCAGTTCCATTATGATTATGCCATATTTGCCATCGATTGATCATAATTAAATCGTAAAGATGCCATATAATAGGTGATGCTTTCCTCAAGGGCAAATCATCCAAAAAAAAGGGCAGTTGTCCAGAGAAATCCTTGTGTGACCGCCCATTTTCAGCATTGCTCTGATATAATGTGTCCATGAAGAAAACTTGTTGATATTAAGCTTGGCCAAAAAAAGTGCTGCAAAATACTTTTTTTTTGCTTGTTTTTCTGTACAAGCCTTTCCAGGTGGTCAATTAGGCTTTGCCGCTTTTTTGATGCAGAGAACACTGGCTATTGGCAAAGTGGAATAGCCACGGCGCAACAGACTGTTTTGCCAGGCTAGGCAAGCAGCATTTTTTGATACATTAAAAAAAGGCAAGCTTATATGCTTAATCAGCAAAAAAATCAATGCCAAGTTAAAAAACAAACAGAAAGGCAGGTGGGCTGCAGCATTGCTCCTATAGCTTATACAAGAGCACCCTGCGGCGAATATCATGATAATAATTGGCGAAAAACTAAACGGTTCTATCCCATCCTGTGCAAAAGCGATTGCAAACAAGGACGAGGACTATATTAAAAAAATGGCTCGTAGGCAGGCGCAAGCGGGATCTGCATTTATTGATGTGTGCGCATCCCTGAAAGACGGCGAATTAGAGGCGATGGAATGGATGGTTAAACTAGTCCAATCGGTGACAGATTGTCCAATAAGCCTGGACTCCCCTGATGTGAATGTTATCTTGGATGCTATGGCTTTTTGTGATAGGCCAGGGCTACTCAACTCCGTGTCTGGCGAAGGCGACAAACTTGATTTGGCTCTGCCTGTGCTGGCAAACCCAGAGAACGAGGACTGGGAGGTTATGGCATTGCTTTGTGACGATACCGGGATACCCAAAAGCGCCGCGAAGCGCATAGAGATCTTCGACAAAATTATGGAGAAGGCAAAAGAGTTTGGAATCGAAGACAAGCGCATCCACATTGACCCGCTAGTCGAAATGTTATGCACAGCAGATGAAGGCGAAGGCATATCAATGCTCCTGGAAGTGATGGCGCATATCAAAGCCACCCATCCAAATGTTCATATATCAGGCGCAATCTCAAATATCTCTTTCCATCTTCCAGAGCGCAAGCTGGTGAACCAAGCCTTTGCCGCCCTTGCAATTAACGCTGGCATGGACAGCGCAGTCATGGATCCCTTGGAGAAAGACCTAAGGGGGGTAGTATACGCCATAGAAGCTATGCTAGGCCTTGACGACTACTGTATGGAATACACCCAAGCATATAGGGCAGGGATCTTTGGCAAAATAAAGAAATAAAAAATTGTTTTTATTTCTTTATTTTAAAATTATACTAGTCCACTCATAAAATTTGATGAAAATATCAGAAAAATGAGGCAATATGCAAATGTTTCTTGCATATATCTTTAAGTTGATTTAAAATTCTATATAAAGATCCTTAAGCAATCAGATAGATGCCGATCACCTTTCTCGGCGTCCGATTCAACTCAAGGACAAAAACATTGCGCAGTTGCTGCAAATAGGCAGTAAAAACTTGCGCGCATTGGAGGCGACAATTCATGACTGAAGATGTTCAAAAACTACATGATGAAAGAGTCAACCGGTTCGTAACCACAGCAAACCTCAACGAGCCGGACAGGGTTCCAGTTGTTGGAGCCGCAGGATCCGGAGTTATTTATTTGGCTGGCTATGGCTTTGCTGACCTTTTAGAGAACTATGAGCTAGAAGAGAAGCTTTATGTTGCAGAAGCAGCTAAACAAAATGAATACGTGGATTCATTCGGCGGCTCAGGAATCAACCACCAGATGAAAATTGCCACAGCCCTTGGAAGCAAGACATTCTTTATCTCCCCCAACGGGATCAATGTCCAGCACCATGAGACATCGAGCATGAAGGTAGAGGAGTATGATGAGTTTATCGCCGACCCAATGAAGTTCATCGCCGATAAAATTGCAACCAGGAAAGTAACTGGATTCCAGCTTGAATCTGATGAAGAAGTCTATGCCAATTTGGCATCCCTATTTGACAAAGCAGCCGAGATCCGCAGAGGCGGCACTGCCAATAGGATCATTAGAGAGCGATTTGGTCTGCCAGGCCTTACAGGCGGCGGCGGAAACCCGCTAGGCGGGTCAATAGCCCATCCCTGCGATGTTTTTTTCGATTTTATCCGCGGCTTCAAAGAGACAATGACAGACATGCGCCGCCGCCCAGAGCGTGTGGATGCTGCAATCGCTGCCATTAGCCCGTTCTACGAAAGGAATATCCCTACCCAGTATGTAGGTCCTTTCCCATGGATGAATGACACCCACCACATTGCAACATTCTTGACAGGCCCCCTTTTTGAGCGCTACTATTGGCCGTTTTACAAAAAATCCGTTGAAGGTTGCTATAATGCGGGAATCAAGTTGATATCAGTTTTCGAAGGGCCATGGGAGCAACATTTTGACCTCCTTGACGAGCTGCCGAAAACAAGCATGATCGCCCAACTGGAAAAATTTGAGCAAGTAGTAAACTTCAAAAAGCGCTATGCAAACCAATTTGCCATCTACGGAGGCATGACAGGCATGTTAAGGCTCAACACCTTTGAAGACAGCCTTGAGCGTGTAAAGAAGACCTTGGATATTGCAGCGCCAGGAGGCGGATATATCTTTAGCCCAGGAGGCATTTCAGCGCCTGGCGATGGAACCCCGGAAAGGCAAGAGCAAATCTGCCGCTGGGTTTTCGAGAATGCGAATTATTAATTAGGAAACAAGGAGAATATAAGCATGGAAGACAGGCTATATAACTTGGTGGTTAGATATGTTGACGAGCGTTTTCCGGACTTGGAAGGCGAAGCCCGCCAAAGACAGATTGATGCGTATTGTATTGCATTCTTGAGAGTCTAATCGCCAATGGGCAGCTTGCCCCAAACCAATATTATGGCATGAGACATATGGGACCTTGCAAGAAAACTTGAATTTTTGCAAGGCTTTTTTTTTTTTGCTGTGCTGCTTTTGCATTTTCGTAAAAACTGTCGATTTTATCTGATATAATACGGATTGCCGCAAATATTGGCAGCTTTTCTGCATTGACCGGCAATTAAGCCGCCGCATGGATTTCTGTTAAAAAATAAGCATTGGCTATAATGGTAAGCAAAGCCAATAGTGGAGCGTTGCACGGTAATGTGTGCTTGCTTCACCAAGCAGTTGGCAAGCCAAGCCGCATGGGAAAGCCAAGAATGCTTTGTTTGGGCTGCTCTTGCTTGCAGTTGCCAGGTGATCTGCTATTGCGCGACTGTTTGAGCCTGTTGGGAACATTGTTTACAGAGGAGGAGGCGCATTCCTCCACCGCTTTTTTGAAGCGGAGGTTTCCTGCGCCAAAATTGATGAAAAGAATTAAAGAATGGGTCAGCGTCAAAAGAATAATGGCCCCTAGACTAATTGTGCTTCTATCAGTTATCATCGCAAATGTGGTATTTATTGCTATCGCAGCGCTTGTCATGTCTTTGCTGGCGCCCGCTTCATTGGAAAACAGGAGCGTTGGCAACATCGCCTTCAACTTGATAGCCATGATTTTAGGGGTAGGCGGGACAGAGACCGTAATTGAGGATATCGGCACCGCTGATTTTGTCCTTGTGGTAGCTTGCATCACAAGTGTAATTATTGGCCTTGTAGTGTTTACCGGGACAATAATAGGATATATGTCGGAACTGATTTCAAACTTTATTGAAAATGCCAGCTCAAGCTCGCTGCAAATCCTTGTCTCGGACCATGTGATCATATTGAATTGGAACAACCGGGCGGCTGAGCTGATAGCAGAGCTGTACTATAAAAACAAACATGAAACCGTTATTATCCTTGCTGATGAAGACCGGGAGGAAATCCAGCGTGATATCGATGAGCGCCTCGATGTCGCTATTGAAGACGGGATTTGGGAAGCCCAAAAAGCCAGTGCGCATATGGGCTGGTTTGGGAGGCGCCGATACATCGCCAAGAATGTGATAAAAAACAAGCTGGATGTCATCGTAAGGGAGGGGGAGCCTTGGTCATCAAAGCAGCTGTACGATATTTCATTGGAGATGGCTAAAACCGTTTTTCTCCTTGGAAGGGATTATGCGGATAGCGAGGAGAGCCCCAAGCTTTCCAGCAGCAGCTCTACCGCCAGCTTGATCAAGACGTTGGCTTTGGTCGCCCAAATCAGGGAAGAAGAGCAAGTGGGCAATGACCAACAGGTTATCGTGGAAATTGATGATAAGTGGACCGATTCTCTGGTGGGCATGGTTATCAAGCATAAAGTCCAGCTGGGAACAGGGTATATTGTGCCTGTGGACATCAACCAGCTGCTGGGCCAAATTTTTTCCCAATTTTCGATAATGCCAGAGCTTAATGTTGTGTACAACTCGTTGATTTCGAATAAAAGTGCCACTTTCTTTACTCGGCCAATTGATTCGCAACAAAGCGAACACGAACTGGTTGCCAGCTATCTTGGAACCCATTTAAACTCAATACCCCTTGGAGTTTTGGATGACACTGAAGGCGAGCGCTATCTCTACATAATGGCAAACGACGAAACTGGGCTAAAGCCAAGCGCGCTTGTGCCTGCCCCCTCGGGGCATTCCGTGTCTATCAATCCCGAATACTACATGAAAGAGAAGCATGTGGTTATTTTTGGCAGTAACAGCAAAAGCAACGCAATTATGGAAGGCTACAGCTATTTCTGCAGTGAATGGAGCAATTGCAACGGCTATGAGCCATTGGAGGTCACCATAATCGACACAGTTGACAACTTGTCACAAATGGGCAATTATAGCGAGTACTCTTTTGTCAAGAAAGTGGTCGCCACTGATGCATTCGACAAAAGCTTTATCGCTGGGGTTCTCGATGAAATGATTGACAGCCATACCGGGGACAAATGCATTCTGATCTTGTCTGACGACACAGTGCCTGACGAAGACATTGACTCAAACGCGATTACATATTTAATACTTGTCCAGGATGTCTTGTATAGCCGCCAAAAAGCAGACCCGGATTTCGATATAAGGAGCATCGACATGGTTGTCGAAATCTTGGATCCCCAAAATTTCGATGCCGCATCAAACTACTCTGTCGAAAATATTATTGTCAGCAACCGCTATTTGTCCAAGACAATGATGCAAATCGGAGAGAAGAGAGCCCTGTTTGAATTCTATTTTGATATTTTCACATACGATGAGGATGACGAATTCAACACAAAAGAAATATATATAAAACGGGTAGACGAGTTTTTCACTGAACTTCCAAAACCATCATCGGCAGCAGATTTGATCAGGTCAGTTTACTATGCGACGCCAGATAGCAATAAAGCTATACTTTTGGGATACTTTACTGGGCAAGGGCAAATGGTTTTGTTTTCCGGCGACCAGTCAAAAACCAATGTCGCTTTCACTGGGGATGAAAAGGTTGTCGTGTATATGAACCACTAGAGTTTTAGGGGCAAGCAACGAATACCAGCCAAAGCCGATAGATTGGAAAAAGCCGTATGCCGCTATTAGTGTCCAACACAATAGCTGTTTGGCCATATCGCAAAGATATACTAATCTATAATTTGTCCAATGATAGTTGCGCTATGCAAGAATAATAGCTAGAGAGCTTGGATATATTACATTATGGGTGGAAATTCCCATCCCACAAATAGTTTGCATTGCCTTCAAACTTGTGTGATAGCCACAACATACGAAACTTGCGTTGACAAAATAGCCAAGGTATGACATACTTTAGCTTGTTACACTTTAGCGACAATGGGTTTTTCGATGTTTTATTGACAATATTGGCCCGCTAGAGTAAATGTAGTCAAGGAGACAAAATGGGTATTACTATCGTTAGCGACACAACTTCCTACCTGAGCCCTGAATTGCAACAGGAGTTCAACATAAAACTTGTGCCATTAAGTGTGCATTTTCCCGATGAGTCTTTCCAGGAAGACCAAGTGGATTACGACTATTTCTACAATAAAATCATTAAACAAAATGTGATACCAACTTCTTCACAGCCATCATCATCAGAGCTCAAAGCCTTTTTTAAAGAGATCATCGCCAGCGGCAATGATGTTATCGCAGTTTTCATCTCTTCTACTATGAGCGGAACATACAACAACGCGATGAATATGAAAGCAGAGCTTCTAAGTGAATTCCCAAACTCAAAAATAGAAATAATCGACTCGCGAACAAACTGTATGGCTTTGGGCACTATTGCTTTGGCTGCCGCCAAAGCTGTGAAAGCTGGAATGTCATTTGATTGGGCTCTTGAGGCTGCTTACCAGGCAAGAGACAGAGTGCATTTCTACTTTACCCCCAAAACCCTTGAGTTTTTGCGAAAGGGTGGAAGGATAGGCACAGCTTCAGCCCTCTTTGGCAATGTGCTGAATATCAATACTATCCTTTCTGTAGACATGGACAAAGGCATGACCCATTTGTATGCAAAAACCCGGGGCGCGGCCAGGGCTTTAAATAAAATATATGAAACCTTGGAGAATGACTATAATAAGCTGGGGATAAAGGAAATTATTATCCACCATATCAGTGCAGAAGAGCAGGCGGCGCAGATCAAGGACTACCTAGAAGGCAAATACCCTGGAATCCCCCTTGATATCTGCAACATCGGTCCTGTGATCGGTTTGCATGTGGGACCGGGAACTGTGGGCATAGTATACTATACAATTAATACAGATCATAAAATTGAATGAAAGCAGTAATTGACCTTAAAATGCCGGCGCAAACGCGCCGGCATTTCCATAAACAATCATATTTATCAAAGCTGCGGACAAAGTGGCAGCTACAGGCTGATTGTTTCTATAGTCGCTTTGCTCAGGGCAAAATCTGAGAGCTCTTGGCCGATTCCCGGGATCTCTGGTATTTCTATATACCCGTCTACAGGCTGGTAGTTGTACTTGCATAAAGCGATATTTCCTGGCCTAGTATTTGTGACGTGGTGCTCGTGGATGACAAAGTTCGGTATTGCAGCTTCAAGATGCAGAGAAACGGCAACACTGATTGGACTCGAGCAAACATGTGTTTGCACCCCAACATCGTACACGTGCGCCATATCGCAAATCTTCTTGCACTCTGTGATGCCTCCGCAGTTCCCGATATCGGGCTGGATTACAGACAAGCTCTGGTTCTCCAGGAAAGGCAAAAAACCCCACCGGGTAAAGGTCCGCTCACCGGTTGCCAAGGGGATATCTGTGTTGTCAGCGATTTTGCGCATGACGTTTGCATTCAGAGGGGTGCAAGGCTCCTCAAAAAACATGATATCGAATTCTCTTGCCATTTTGGCGAATTGTATTGCTGACGAAGCATCAGTCATTGCATGGTTTTCAAGAATGATCTCCACATTTGGTCCAACAGCCTCCCGGGTCGCTTCAAGGCGCTCCCTTGCGAGGTTCATCATCTCTTTCGACAAGTGGCCAGTGACATCCTGGCTTCTTAAGCCTTTGCCTTGGCGGTCATTGCGAATGAAATTTGTTTTAATAGCGTTGTATCCTTGGTTAATGGCTCTCATGGCAGAGTCCCTATAAAAAGCGGGGTCTCCGCTTGGCGATTGTCCAGGCGAAGAGGCGTTGCCCATATCCCACCCAAATTGGATCTGGCTGGCGTATGCCCAAAGCTTGTCCCTGTGTTTTCCACCCAAGAGCGCGTATAGCGGCAAATCCGCTGCTTTGGCTTTGATGTCCCATATCGCAGTATCGATCGCGCTTATAGCTGCCATCATAATCGCTCCATTGCCCTGTGCCCAAAATGACTGTTTGTACAGCTTTTCCCAAATTACTTCGTTGTGCCTTGGATCCATTCCCAGAACCAAAGGTGCCAAATCTTTTATCATCGCGAAAGCTGCCGGCGAACCCCGCCCAATAGCCACTCCGGCTTCGCCATAACCAAATATACCTTCGTCTGTGTTTATGCGGCAAATAATTGGCCGCTCTCCGCTTCCTTCAATAGGCATCGTAATAACATCAATGCTTGTGATTTTCATCCTCTTTCGCCACATGGCGCCTTAAGCTTTTGCTATGGCATAGATGCGGCTTGCCTCCTTATATTATTAAATAGAGTACGGGCAAACGTTTTTTAAAACTGGCTAATGCTTTTAGTTAGAGATTTTTTCCTTATTTACCGCCATGCAAAGCCAGCTACGGTTTTGCAAAGGCGTAGCAAAGGTTTGAGTTCCAGTGTGGCGAACAGTTCTTCATGCGATTTGTAAGCTACATATCCAGCAATAATTGCTTGCCTATCTTGTGTGGTTAGAATATGTATTTTTACCCACATTATAGCAAGAATAGCTGGAAAACGCTATGATTATATGAGAATAGTGCTATTTTAGGATATTTTTAACTGATATTTTAAACAAACAATTGGTATAATTTCAAATAATTTGTAGTGGACAGCAGCTGGCACGGCTTTTCGTCTAAACATAGTACGCATCTTGCTCTTTTGGGAAAACCCGGCGCCTGTCCAATGAGTCTTTAGCTGGTTGCTGTTTAATATCAAGCCAATCGTTGTGCGGGAAACTGTGGCCACATACTTGTTTTCAAGAACCTCCTCTTGCAGAAGGCGCAGCGTCCACACACACCTGCCTTGCGAGGCTTGCCTGTGGCTAGCGCGATCAGCTTTGCTTCAAACATGCCGTCGATATCCTTGTTTTTCTTTCAAGCACTGCTGCCAAGCTTTATTCCGAGTAACGCTTCCGGCATTGTTGCCGTGTTGTACGAAATCCCAAAGTTTCTTGCCAGCTCTTCGTTAGTTAGCCTGTCGGTTCGCAGCTCGTTCGGGCGCAACAGTGTGTTCGAGTGCATGACTTCCCTCGCTGCTTGGACATTTTCGAGCTAATTAGCTCATTCAGGTTCTTTCTAGCAGCGAAATTGCATAAAATACCTGCTGATTCAAGGAAAGCTATCCTGATACTATCCTTGCCCAAAATAGTGTCAAATATTTAAGGTTGAGCCCTTGAGTGGATATTATCTCTATTATTGATAATTGTCAAGATAGATTCAAAATTTGTGGCTGCTTCATTATTGGGCCTAGGGCTCAAACCGAAAACTTTAAAAAAATGAGACCTATAAAAGCAGCTGGGATGGTAGGGGGCATAGGTGGAAAGGCAAAGGTACACTTTCAAGTTTGCTAGGATTTGTTTTATGATGATAGCCTAGGAACGCGTGCCAACAGGTAATCTCAGGCGGGATAGAGTGCGGGGGATATGCCGTATTGTCAAAGAGGGGCAAAGCTATTTATATGTGGGGATGTTGCAGGGCAAAACCGGTTATCATGTCTTTGGACAATGCCAGCTACACAAAAGAGCTGCCCGCGGCGGCCAAAGAGCCCGTTAGATGGCTTGGCTTCCACCGTGGCCACGAAGTCGGTGGGCTGCATGCAGTTTTGCTAATTCCTTGTGCGCACACCAGTTCACACATGGTGCGCAAAGTGCAGGATTCCGTTTTTGTTTGAGTAATAAAACGAATCCCGCACTTTTATTAGTTTCTCCTTGCGTGCGCGAAGCAAATCCTAGTGGCATTTTTTATGCACTGTCTTGCTGCTTATCCTGGAGCCTTCGCGCGCCTGCTCTGCTATTCTGAAACCAGGGCTTCCGGCCAGAAGTCAATGGATTGCATATTAAAGACATTGGAATAACCATTTCTTGTTAAAATATCGTATGCAGTAGATGACCGGGCTCCTGCTTTGCAGTATACAATAATCACTCTTTCTTTTCCAGGCAGCAAAGACAAGGAAAATTCAAGCTCGCTTACAGGTATTAGCAATGATTCTTTGATATGGCCAGCATCATACTCATTTTTGTTCCTTACATCCAGAAGGATCGCGCCAGGGTCTAAATCATATATTTTTTTTGCTGCTGGTCCAGAGACTATGGTTTGGGCGCTTTCGGGGAAAACAGAATCCCCCTCATAATTCCAGTTATTCCCTGGGTCTGTGTAGAAGACGTTTGTATATCCATCGCCCGCCATCAATTCACAGGCAGACAAAGCTGGCCCGCCTTGGTCGCCGCAAAAACAGTAGAAGACAATAGTTGTCGCTTTGTCCGGGATATTGGCTGTGGCATAGTCTCTGAGATCCTCTGAAGGGACGTTGATTGCCCCGGCTACATGCCTGTCTTGATAACTAGCTTGGGAGCGCACATCGATAAGCAATGCGGAGCTATCAGAAGCAACTATGCCAAATGCTTCCTCTGAGCTAAGATTCATGGGGTTGAATCTCGAGTTGTATAGCTCCATCGTCGAGAACTGGCCGTTGTTGCCACTGGCCTCTTCGTTGCTTTGTTTTTGTGCTGAGCAGCCGGCAATGCAACCCAAGGCTAGAATCAAAGCCAAAATTACACGAAAAAACTTCTTAGGCATATTGCCCCTTTCATTCCGGGCAGCTATATGCCCAGATACGCTTTAACGACTTTCTCGTCTTTCCTCAAGTCTTTAGCATCCCCCTCTAGGACAATACTGCCATTGTCCAACACATACCCGTAATTTGCCAATCCAAGAGCCATTTTTGCATTTTGCTCAACCAGCAGTATAGTGGTGCCGTCACTGTGGAGGCTTTTTATTATGTTTGTAATGTCTTTGACAATCAATGGGGCAATGCCCATTGACGGTTCATCCATCAATAATAGTTTTGGGGAAGACATAAGCCCCCGCCCAATTGCCAGCATTTGCTGCTCCCCTCCTGAAAGGGTGCCGCCAAGCTGCTTGCGGCGGGTTCCCAGTATGGGGAAACGCTCGAAAACGGAATCCATACGCTTCTGGCGCTCTTTATTGTCTTTGAGCATGTATGATCCAAGCTCAAGATTCTCAATAACGCTCAAAGCCTTGAATATTCGCCTGCCTTCAGGCAAATGCACAAGGCCTCTTTCTACGATGCTATGGGCAGGCAAGTTTGTGATATCTTCTCCACAAAAGGTCACTTTTCCTGCAACCGTAGGTATCAACCCGGAAATAGCCCTCAAGGTTGTGCTCTTGCCTGCGCCATTGCTTCCCAGCAGCGTCACAATTTGCCCTTCGCCAACGGAAAAACTCACTGACCTGAGGGCAGCTACTTTTCCATAAAATGTTTCCAGTGACTGGACTTCAAGAAGCGGCATGTTCACGAAATAAAACCATCCTCATCCTCTTCTTCCTCGCTGCCGAGGTAAGCCTCAATTACTTGCGGGTTGGTTTGCACTTGGTTTGGGGTCCCCTCAGCAATCTTTACTCCAAAATTTACTACAATCACTTTCTCGGAAACCTTCATAACTAGGTCCATATCGTGCTCAATTAGAAAGACAGTAATCGAGAAGTCACTCCGCAATTTTCTGATAAGCTCGATAAGGCTGTCTTTTTCACCCCGGTTGAGCCCGGCAGCCGGCTCGTCAAGGAGCAGCAGCTTCGGTTGGGATGCCAATGCGCGCGCCCATTCGGTGCGCCTCTGGTCGCCATAAGACAAATTCCTTGCAAGCTCGTGCCTTTTGTTATAGATGCCAGTATACTCTAGGAAATACTCTGCGCTTTCGAGAACCGCCTTTTCCTCCAATCGGGCGGCAGAGTGCCTAGCAAGCGCCCCAAAAATAGATTGTTTGCTGACAGAGTGTGTGCCGCTAAGCACATTTTCAAGAACAGTCATGTTCTTGAAAAGGCGCACATTTTGAAATGTCCTAATGATGCCCCTGTATGTGATCTGGTATGGCTTAAGATTAATCAATGATTGGCCATCAAAGACAATGTCTCCTGATGTCGCTTTGTAAAATCCTGTTATGCAATTGAACACTGATGTTTTGCCTGCGCCATTTGGGCCTATAAGTGAAGTGATAGAACCCTCTTGCACATCCAAAGTCAACCTTTCGATTGCAGTGATGCCTGAAAAACGCATTGTCAAATCATCAACATGCATTAGGGCCATATCTACCTCCGCCCCACAGTGTTTATATCTCCAGGCAACCCGCCAGGCTCGCTGCCAAGTTTGTCTGGCCATAACCCTTGGGGCCTGTTAAGCATAACTGCTATCAATAGAATTCCGAAAAAAAGCATCCTCATATCCCCAATGACTGGTATGTCGCGGAATAATTCGGGAAAGATCGCAAAAAAAGCCGCGCCAACAATTACCCCAGGTATTTTCCCCATTCCTCCGAGTATCACTGCAAGCAATATGTTAACTGATTGTGTGAAATCAAAGGAGCTGGGAGAGATTGAAGTCATCTTCACAGCATAAAAGCTCCCGGTGATACCACCCATAGCTGCTCCGATTGTGTATGCCAATAGTTTGTATGAAGTTGTGTTGACACCCATCGCTTGGGCTGCATCCTCGTCTTCGCGGATAAACGCCAATGCCCTTCCGACACGGGAGTTTCGAATCCTCCCGGATATAATAATAAATATAATTACGAGAACCAAAAAAACATAGTACCAATGGTTTGGCTTGACCAGCCTTATGCCAAAAAAGCTTGGCCTGGGGATAGCGCTGATGCCTGTGGCAGATCCGGTAATGTTCGAATTGCGTGCTGTGATCCGCACTATTTCTGCAAATCCCAATGTCACAATAGCTAGGTAATCGGACCTTAGTTTTAATGTCGGCCCTCCAATGAGCAGGGCTGCTATAATCGATACGGCTAATGAAGCTGGAAGGGTTAGCCAAAAATTCCAATGGTAGGTTTTAATCAAAATTCCTGTAGTGTAGGCGCCAATGGCAAACTTTGCCGCATATCCCAAATCACAGAGCCCGCAGTAGCCAACAATTATATTCAACCCCATGGCTAGGAGCATGTAGAAAAACGCATTCCAGAGCACATTTAGGACATAATTGTTAAGAAAAAGAGGCAAAAGAGCCATTATCACACAAAGCGCAGCAAGAATAGCCCGTGTGGCAAATTTATTATCCAATAACTGGCGTATTTTTGTAAAATATTGCATACCTTCACATCCTCTCAACGTCAGTTTTGCCCATCAAGCCGTTAGGCCTAAGTATCAGCATAACAATTAGTATCCCAAACGCGAATACGTCCTTCCATGCTGAGCCTGACATTCCCATGGAAGTCATCACTTGGGTGCCAATAGCCTCCAGCAGCCCAAGAAGCAATCCGCCGAGCATTGCGCCGGGCATTGACCCGATTCCCCCAATGACAGCAGATGTGAAAGCCTTGATTCCGATTGTATAGCCCATGTTGTATTGCACATTGCCATAATACACACAAGCCATTCCGCCGGCTATAGCCGCAAGCATGGATCCGATAATAAAAGTGGACCCAATAATTTTGTTCACATTTATACCCATCAACCTGCATGCGTCTTGGTCGAGCGCAATGGCACGCATAGCTTTTCCCATCATTGTGCGGCTGATAAAGAAGCTCAAAGCGAGCATTGTTGTGGCTGAAAGCGCCAGCATAAAGATTTGCACATATGTAATGCGGATATTGCCAAAGCTAAAGCCCGCAGAATTGTCAATTCCGCTGAAGAAAAACAAAGGTTGGCCGTTGGTCATTAGCATAACTGTGTTGTAAATGACCAAAGAAACGCCGATTGCTGTGATCAAAAGGGAGAGCCTTGGCGCTTCAAGCATTGGCCTGTAAGCGACCCGTTGGACAAGGTACCCAATAATCCCAGCAAGGACCATAGCGGCTGCGATCGAAAGGCCGATTCCAGCAAGACCCGGAATCTCTTTTGAGATAACACCAAAAACTGACAGGCACGCAAAGGCGCCTATCATATATATGTCGCCATGGGCAAAATTCAATAGCTTGATTATTCCGTATACCATTGAATACCCCAGTGCAACCAGTGCATAAAACGAGCCAAGGATCAAACCGTTGATAAGCTGCTGCAGGACTACTTCACTAAATGAAAACACGCACACACCGCCAAGTGCCAGCAAAAGAAGCTAGCCGTTTTTTTAGATTTGCTTTGCATTAGGGCAGTAAAACAGGGAAGCAGCATTCAAGCTTCCCTGTTTGCGCCATACTTTTTGGCAAAATACGCCAGTTAGTCGATTATCACAAGATCAAAAGTGCCATCGGCTATTTGCAGGATAATAAAGTTTGAAACCTCAAGTTCCCTGTCTTGTGTAAACTTGATCAATCCAGACAAGCCCTGGTAGGAAATATTTTGGACAGCATCGCGCACTGCTTCAGTTTCAATGGAATCTGCCTGCTCAATAGCTGCTTTCAAAACATAGATTGAATCGTAAGCAAGTGTCGCGTAATTGCCTGGGTTCATGTTGAATTTTGCATTGTAGTCAGCGACAAATTTTTCTCCACCAACTGCGAATTCCACAAATGGCGGGCTTGTCACATAAACTCCCTCGCCAGCTTCTCCGCAAGCTGTGATCAATTCTGGGGAAGCTGAACCGTCGCCCACAGCTATGTAGCCGGTGTATCCGCCTTGCCGGAGTTGTTTTATTACGTTAGAGCCATCGGCGTGGTATCCGCACCAATAAACAAAATCTGCTCCGGAATTGCGGATGGCTGTGACGATTGCGGATACATCAGGCGCGCCTTTGTCCATAACTTGCACTGTAGCAATTTCGATGCCTGCCTCAGGCAACCCTGCTTCGCAAAGGTCAGACAAATCCTTTGTATAAGCATCCCCTTGGTGGATCAGTGCAGCTTTCTTGACATCAAGCGATTTGCATAAATCAATTAATGTCAGTAGCGCATGTGTCCCCGGGCTGTTAAGCATAAAGCTCTGCTCAAGGCCCAACGCCGTGATTTGTGTGGAGTTTGCCGCTGAAATCAACATTAACAAATCAGCGTCATAAAACAACTGCAACGCTGGGATTGTTGCGCCAGAGCAGTATCCGCCTACTACAAAGTCGCAGTCCATAGAGATGATTTTCTCGGCGGCAAGGCTCGCCATGTTGGCGTCACAGCCGTCGTCTGCCGGGTAGAGGGACAATTTGCGCCCTAATACGCCTCCAGCCGCATTAATCTCGTCTACTGCCAGTTCGTAGGATTGGAGCATGTCTTTGCCATAAAACGCCTCTGTGCCCGATGTCGGCGTTAAAACGCCGATAGTGATGGTTTCTTCAGCGCCCCCTCCCGATCCGGTATTGCCCCCTCCGCCCGAATTGGAATTTCCTCCACATCCTGTGAAGACTGATAAGACCATTGCCAATGCAATTAGCAATGACAGGCGCCTAGCTGTTTTTTTCCCTCTCATAATTGATCCTCCTAAACAAACGATTTCTTATAATCGTTATATATACGGCATTTTAACAATAATAAAGGCAATTGTCAATTTTCATATTGGCAACATGCGCTCTATAATATAAATGGTTTCTTTTGTATATGGTTACGGGTATTTTCCGCTACAAAAAACATATACATTTTAATAAATGATACATTTCTACAATAGCACAGCCTATACCTTTTGGTTTTCACACTTGCGCATTCCCGCCTCTTGTAGCCAAAAGACTGCTTTGCAAGCCCCGTTTTGCCAAGTCTGCTCTGGTTTGGCGCAGTTATCCGCACATTCGATTTTTTATGTTTTCTTGTCCGCCCGAAACGCTGCTATTTGCATGGTATTTTCATGGCAGCGCATGCTGCATCTTGTTCTTCAGGGCTTTTTGCCTACGTTTCCTGCTTGCCACGCTGAACTATGTTCCCAATTCCGATCCTGTTTGTGATATGTCAAGCAAGCAGTTAAATCGTTTGCATATCAAAAAATCTTCTCTATTCTTGTACTGGGCATAGATATTTTTGTAAAATAGGTATAACAGCATGATTCCAGATGCAGTAGCCAAGAAATTTGGTTGCGCATACATAATAAATATGGAGGTGAGCTTATAGCATGCCGTTTTTTCTAGGAGTAGCAATATACATACTGTTTAAAGTTCTTTATCGAGGTTTCTATGTAGTTAACCAGAATGAGAGGGCTGTAATCACAGTGTTTGGCAAAGCCAAACGTGTAAAGGACAGCCTGGAATTTAGGAATGTTTCCAAATCACTCAGGGACGACGAGCGGGAGCGCTACAACTATCCTGAGCTGCAGGTCGTTATGCCGGGAGGCCCATATTTCAAATGGCCATGGGAGAAAGTGCACAAAGTCTCGGTCGCCACCCATACATCAAATATGGCTTTTGACCCTGAGTTCCCTGATGCCAACAAAAACAACACGATTTTGGAAGCAATAACAAAAGACCAGCTCAATATCGAGTTGACCGGCCAGGTGCGCTACCAAGTATCTGAGAACAACTTGTATGCATACCTATTTGGCGTTAAAAACCCGATTGCCCACGTTATGGGATATTTTGTTTCAGTTCTCAGGGAGAGGATTGCAAACTTTGAAGGCAATCCAACTGTAATTGGGGATCTGGAGGGAAGCGCAGAGATTTTCCAAGGAGCAAACATCTCAATTAATGACCTTCGCAAAAACCTTGCAGACATCAATGACCATATGGACAGCGAATGCGCTGTGTCTGAAGCCCGCTACGGAGTTGTGCTGGAAGCTTCCCTAATCACAGGCATTGACCCGCCGCCTGAAGTCGAGTCGGCCTTGGCGGCAATCAACACAGCCTACAACCAAGTCTCTTCCGACATCAGTTTGGCGCAAGCTGCTGCTGACCAGAGAATTGTGCAATCAAAACGTGCAGTTGAAATTGAAATGTTAAAAGCCACAAGCGAGACAGAGCAGCTCAACTTGCTCGCCGGGGAGCTGATGAGCCTGAAGGAGCACGGTGGAAAGCCAGCCCTGGATGCTTATGTGCGAAATGCCAAACTGGCATTGTATGGCCAAGCCAAAACAATCTACAAATCGGAATAATGGAGGATTTAAGATAATGAGGATCTTGCCCAGTATATTGTTGAATATACTTATGCTCATCTCTGGAATTGTTTTCACCTTTGTGGCCAGCAATCTGTTGGCACTGTTAATGCGTTTGCTGGGGTTCTATACAACAGTAAATGAGCGCCAAGCAGTCGTGTACATATTGTTTGGCAATGTTGTTGGTATTTTGGTCGAGCCTGGGATCCATTTTTTATGGAAAGACCTAGGTCCAAAAGCCCTCTTCATCAACTGGCTTGGAAGAAGGGTCGAGGTTGATATGCGCTTAGACCAGCAGTATTTGCGCAGCCAAGCAGTCAATTCGGAAGAAGGCGCCCCAATGGGCGTAGGGCTCTGGTATGAGATGTATATAAATGACCCGATAGCATACATTTTCCGCAACACAGACCCAAGAGGCTCTCTTACAGCAAATGTTGGCAATTCCACTGTGCGTTGCTTGTCAAATTTGCCACTTGAGAGCATGATGGCTAGCCGGCACACGATGAGCAAAACAGTTCGTGAGGAAGTATCAGAAAAGTCGCAAGAATGGGGATACCGGCTAGGCTCTTGCTACATCAGGAAAGTGCAATTCATGGACAAGAACATGATAACCCAGATCCAAAACAAAGTAGTTAACCGCCTAAGGCAAGTCACATCTGCTATTATGCAGGAAGGCGCCAACCAAGTCAGCGTTATTAAAAACACTGCAGACAAGGAAGCAGCTGTCGACTTCGGAAAAGCTTCTGCAATCAGGCCGCAGATCGTTGGCGAGATGTATAGCATGATTTCCGAAGATGATGATGTCTGCGCCGCTTTGCTTGAGATTTTGGAAGTGAATGAAATCATTGCAAACAAAGCGATTTTGCATCTTCTTCCCAATCAAGTCCAGCTAAACTTGTTGCACAGCGAAGCTTAGCGGATTCATCAATATCAAATAGATCCAAGCCGCCACATAAAAATGGGCCAAGGGAGTGATCCTTTGGCTCGTTATCTTGAGCAATTCATTACCTTTAAGTTTAGTGCATTTCTCTATTCGAATAACAATGCCTTTCATAAATTCCAAATTATTGTGTGTTAACCGGGCGGTTTGCTTTTTGGCTTCAGTACGGCCGATGGGCAGCTTTATTTCCAAGTTTAAGTCGATCGCGCAGATGAGGGCGTCTCACATCGCATTAGGCTGGCTTACGCGCCACACGTCTATGTGGCCAGCCTCCATCCAGTTGTGTTTTCAAGCAGCTGTTGCCAAGCGCTTAGACGAAATCATAGCGTGGGTGTTTTATGCCCTTTATGTATACGTAAATTGCTTTTTAACTTTGCCCCTGGCGCGCCCTTCTTATCCGAACACTTCACAAGCGGCGATAAGATGCAGCATTTCCTCATCGGCTTTGTCTCGACCGTATGCATCAAAGAACAGTTGGCGGTATCTATCTGTTTTGAGGTTAAAACCTAACGACCAAGCTCCCCAAAAGAGGTCAATGTGCTTGTCGCCAACACCACCGCTGCAAGGTCAACGAAGCCGTAGTCAACGTTATGCAATAGGGCGAGCCTCTGGCCAAGCATCTCCGACAATCGCTCCGGTTGTTCAAGATATTTAATTTTCGGTGAGCAAATAATCATGGCTGATATCAAAACAATATATAGCGACTTTTGCTGCCAGTCCCTTGCTGATGAAAAAGCGTGTCAACTCATACTCTCGGCTTAAATCCCCGACAGAGCCAATTTTCAGAAAATATCCACCGTCTTTGTCTATGAATATTACTTTGGCATTCTCTGGACAGCTACTGTCAAATAGCTTTGCCTCGAACAAGCAAGGATGCAAAATATCCGGGTATTCAGCTATATTCACGGTTAGATGAGTCAAGGCCATGCTGGTTTCTCCCATTCATTTGAAACAACATGCGACACTCCGTACTGTAAGCGAGATATGTCGGTTTTCAGCGCTTCAGGGTATAGCGCAAGGCCATCAAGGTTGTCAAATTGGTAGCCATGCGAGATCAACCAAGCCACTGCCAGTTGTTTGATCGAAACGCAAAACGGCTTCATCCGACAAATCCACGAAGTAAGACAGAGCAGTCTTGTGGTTTGATGCCCCGTTCCCCAAAAAGATTTTTGTGGATAAGCGCCAGCTCTCCAATCGTACAATCAATATCTATCTCCTCGGATAGTTCGCGCTTTAGAGCGGCTTTGGTTGTTTCGCCGAAACGCACCTGCCGCCGGCAGCATAATAGTAGTGGTCATGGCTGTTTGTAGCCATGAGATTTGCCGTCATGCTGGATAATTACGCCGACGCGAGAATTGAACACGCCACCATCAGTATTATAGCTGCAGTCTCCCGATTGTCCCATCCTGTTCCATTCGCCCGGCTTTACAGAACAATCCTTGGCAAGATTCGCGAATTCCACTCCGCCATCCATTTTCTTCACGGTCTCTGGATATTGGAACACAGGTATCCTCGCCATTCTACATTACAATTACAACTTAAACTCAAATCAATAAACATGTCAACCCATTATCCGGCTGCCGCCAACCGTTTCTGGAGCTGGCATATCACAAATGAAAAAAGAATAATGACACGAGTTAGGCCAACTCTTGAATTCTACTAAAGAGCTGGACATTGCTTTTCCCATATCATTAATACCTACTTGCTGCTGTAAAGCGCGCCTGCCTCCAACGATCTTTCAGTAGCGCCTAAGAGCTCGCTGACAGTGACCAGCTGGTAGCCTTGCCTCACCAGCTCCGGTATAACCCGCTCCATTGCTTCCGCCGTGAAACTGTGCAGGTCATGGCATAGGATGATGCTTCCATCCTTTACGGAGCTTATAATTATATTATAAATTATATCTGCGTTCCTTGTTTGCCAGTCTCGAGTATCAATTGACCAACTAATCAAGGATAACCCTTCTTCACGGGCAATCTTCCGGACTTTCTCGTTAACTGAGCCATACGGCACACGGGCTGCAGCCGGTTTTACTCCTGTCAAGCGATATATTGCCTCGTTAGTGTCGTTGAATTCTTTTCTAATCCTGCTTTCAGAAAGTTTGGTTAAATAGTCATGGCTCCATGAATGCCCCATGACTTCAGAACCTTGCGCACAGATATCTTGGATAATTTTCGCATTGTTGCCCACCCGGTTGCCGACTACAAAGAATGTTGCCCGGCTGTTATATTTCTTTAGCAGCTCAAGTATCTTTGGGGTGACTTGGCTAGGGCCGTCATCGAAAGTCAAGGCCACCATCGGCTTGTTTGGGTCAAATGAGCTTTTTTGGGCTAAAACCGCTTGTTCCGGATTTACTATAAATAAGTCTGAAAGTTCTACATTCACTCTAAAGAATGTTGGGAACTGGGTGTTGTTTACCCTGAATTCACTTACTTCCATAGGTCTAATAGCAAAAAAAGCGAAAAATGCCATAATAATAGATACAAATACCGACGCCAAGTATAGATCATTCGATTGTTTTTTTTTCATTTGATTCCCCTTTGCCGCACAATAATCTACTGCGATTTGCGGCTACATAGCCGCAAATCTTTAAGCTTGATAATAGTTTGTCCAGCCTAATATGAAATTAATAAGCTGCCTGGAATAATATGAGCTTTAATGATTGCTTAATCAAAACACCCATTTATCCAGGACACCCATCATTTCTAATGCTAATAGCATCCGGGCACCCAGCTAGCAGTTTGTTCCAATGCTTGTCTAGCTTCCCAAAGCATTTTCTAGAGGTTGAGCATGCCGTAAATATTTGGCGTGAATTTTGGCATAAAATATTTGAAGTGATTGACAAATCACTTCTAAATATGCGAGCTTGCTAATATAAATCAGCAAAGAAGCTGAGGGCTCCGGTTCCCCAGCGTTTTCTGTTTTTACAGGTAAACCGTTTGTAATGAGCAGCAGGCCAAAAGCCGCAGTGCGGCGTGTTACAAAAGCAATATTCATAGCAATGGCGCTGTGGTCGACAAACCACAGCGCCATTTTTTTAGAAACGGAATGATAAATGTTGGCAAGAATTATTTTACTTAAAGGATGCCACCGAATTGTCCGTGTGTGAATCCCAGGCATTCGAGAGCGATCAACAATGTTTGCGCATAAGGCTACAAAGCCGATGGAATTCACTATGTGGCGCTTGCGTACATTGACAAATGGCACTATTGAACATACAATAGTACTTACAATGATTTTTTATAGAATAAATCATTGCCTATTATCAAATAAACCACATAATACATCCTTTGGCATCATATTCCTTATAATCTGTTGCCAAGGATTGCGCTAGAAGTTATTATAAATCCAACTTAAAAGGCAAATTATTGATATGATTGGCGACCAAGTCCCCACAGACACTAAATACGATATTATCATCAAAAGCGGCTTTGTTTTTGATGGATTGGGCAATGGTGGCATAATGGCAGATATTGGCATAACAAATGGAAAGATCGCTTATATCGGCAGCCTTTCCAATGCTAAAGCGCGACGCTTTATTGATGCCAGCGGCAAAATCGTTGCCCCTGGCTTTATCGACATCCATACCCATGCAGACAGGGATATTGAAAGAATCCCATCTGCTGGAAACTACTTGCTTCAAGGTGTCACAACAGTCCTTGGAGGCAATTGTGGAGCCAGCCTTGCCGGTGTTGATGTGGGAAGATTCCTAGGAGGCTTGACAGGGCTTGCCATAAATTTTGGAACGCTTGTAGGTTTTGGCGATATTCGTACAGCAGCCCTTGCGGATCCCACTATAAAATACCCTTCGGCTGACGAGCTTGCCAAAATGCAAGCTTTGGCTGGACAAGCCATGGAAGAGGGCGCCTTCGGATTGTCAATGGGGCTAGAGTACGTGCCCGACAGGTTCGCATCTACAGATGAAATAGTCCAAATCGCAAAAGTAGCAAGCTCTTTTGGAGGGTTTTGCGCAATACATAGCAGAGACGAGCAGACAGGAGTGTTGGCTTCCATTGCAGAAACGGTCCAAATAGCCCGTGAAGCCAGAGCGCCTGTGCAAATCTCCCATTTGAAGGCATGCGGGAAAGAGGTTTGGGGATACTCTTCCTCAATTTTAAGCATGGTCTTTCTCGCGCGCTCAATGGGTATTGACATCACAGCCGATGTCTATCCTTACACAGCCTCAAGGACATATTTGTCCCAGCTTTACCCGGCTTGGGCGCTTGAAGGCGGCAAAAGCGGGCTAGAGGAGAGATGGGCAGACCCTTTGCTCAAAAAGCGTATACGCTCGTATAGCGCCAGCCAAATCCAGATAAGGGTAGGGGAGGATTTCTCACTGATCCAGATTTCTGTTTGCCCTTCCAACCGCGAGTGGGAGGGGTTGGCAATGAGCGAAGTCTTGTCTGGCCTTGGCAAAGAACAATCAATGGACAACCTGTTGGATTTAGTCCATATGCTCTACACTGCGACTGGCGATGTTTTCATAATCTACCATTACATTAATGAGCAAGATATTAACGCTTTCATCCGCGCCCCCTTTGTTATGGTCGCCTCTGATGGCGAAATTCATGCATACCAAGAGGGTTCCCCCCATCCAAGGAGCTATGGGGCTTTTCCAAGGGTTCTTTCCCGGTATGTCAATAACGCAAACGTGCTGTCTGCAGAGGAAGCTGTCTATAAGATGTCAGCAATGCCGGCTGCAAGGATGGGGCTTGTTGACAGGGGCCTTGTCAAAGAAGGCTTTTGGGCGGATCTGGCAATATATGATGAAAACGGGATAAGCGACAGGGCAAGCTTCCAAAATCCCCACCAATATCCCACTGGAATAGAATATGTGCTGGTCAATGGCGAAGTCGCTGTCGAAGAAAGCAAACTGGCGAATGCAGCAAGCGGCATGGCTTTGTTTGGGCCAGGCTGCAAGGCTTTGACGGATGCTTGATATAATTTTATATCGGTTTAAACAAATTTAAACATAAAAAAGAAGGGGAATTTCTTATGAAAAAAGCATTGCTCATCATTTTGGCGTCAGCCATGGCATTGAGTTTTTTGGCTGGTTGCGGAAACTCAAACAACCAAAACCAGCAAAGCGGCGGAAGCGAGGGCGGGGTCAAGAACCCTGGGATCGTCGTTATTGCTTCTGACAGCGAGCCTACTCTGCTCGATCCACACATCGCATATGACCCTATGTCTTCCAATGCGATTTTGCAAACATACGAGACACTGGTCGTTTATGAAGGTGAAACCTCAGAAATAGTCCCGTTCTTGGCAAAAGATTGGGAAATCACAGAAGAAGGCAAAGTATGGACTTTTTATTTGAGGGATGATGTCAACTTTTCAGATGGGACGCCTTTCAACGCAGAAGCAGTAAAGGTGAATTTTGAAAGAATTCTTGATATCAACCAAGGCCCTGCATGGATCTTCGATATGGTCGTTGATGTGGAGGCTGTAGATGAATTCACAGCCCGTTTCACTTTGGAATATCCATATGCGTCATTCCTTCACGGCCTGGCCTCGGGCAACGGCGGAGTGTTTATCAGCCCAAAGGCAATCCATGACAATGCTGTTGATGGAGACTGGGCCCAAGCTTGGCTTCGCGACAACATGGTTGGCACAGGCCCTTATATGTTGGAAAGCTGGGTAATAGGGCAAGGTTGGAGCATGGTCCAAAACCCTGGCTACTGGCGAGGATGGGAAGGGGAGCATGTAGAAAAGATTGAGCTTCGGGTAATCAAGGAGTCAGCCTCCCGCATGCTGATGCTGGAAAACGGCGATGCGGATTTTGCAGAGAATATAACAAGGGACACATTGGACCAGCTCTTTGACAATCCCGATGTTGTAGTTTTGCAAAAACCATCCATCAACGTTTTGAACATCTGCTTTAACAACACACGTGGCGCTTTGCAAGACAAGCTTGTGCGCCAAGCGATGAGCTACGCGTTTTCTTATGATGATGCCGTGTTTGGCATTTACACAGGCAGGGCCTCATACCAGACTGGCGCCATGGCTAACGGGGTCTGGGGATTCAACCCGTCCTTGGAGCGCTATGAGACCAACTTGGAGAAAGCAAAAGAGCTTCTTGAGCAAGCCGGTTATCCCGGTGGGGGCGGCTTGAGGTTCACTTGCCAGACAGAGACAGGCGCTGACGATTATGGCAAAGTAGTAGAATTGTTCCAATCTGACATGGCAAAAATCGGCATTACAATCGATATCCAAGTATTGTCTTGGGCGACAATAGCTGACATGTTGCAAACCCCTGAGGGCGCTGCTGACATGTTTATCACTGGGGTGTATCCGGACTTCCCGGATCCTGACAATGCGCTTTATGCCCAATTCCATACATCAGGAATCGGCAACATCAACCAATCATTCTATATGAATGAAGAAGTCGACAAACTGCTTGACCAAGCCAGGCGCACAATTGACGATACTGAGCGGGAAGCTTTGTATTATGAGATCCAGACAATAGTCAATGAAGACGCGCCTTGCCTCTTTGTCTTGGTTAGGGATATGATGCAAACCTACAGGGCATGGGTTAATGGATATGTGTATAACCCATTTGTAACACGGACCTACTATCCGATCTCCAAGTAAGTATAACGAAAATTAAGCCATCACTATTGAATCCGGCGCGTCTCCTTTAAGTGGATGCGCCGGAAAGCCTTGCTAAGGAGGGAAAACGATATGGTTGCCTATACCGCAAGAAGGTTGATGCTCGCCATTGTAGTGCTCATTGGCATGTCCCTGATGACTTTCTATATATCCCATGCCATCCCTGGAGATCCTGCGCGCTTGGCCTCAGGCGCCCATGCCAAAGCGGAGCAAGTTGAAAGCTTGCGGGTGCAAATGGGGTTGGACAAGCCTTTGCCGGTCCAGTATATGATATACATGAAAGGCATCATAAGCGGGGATTTAGGGACATCTGTCAGCACAAGAAGGCCTGTGGCAGACGAGCTGAAGGAGTACTTGCCTGCGACTATAGAGCTATCTGTTTTCGCGCTGATAATTAGCGTTGTGGCAGGGGTGTTTTTTGGCATAGTCTCTGCTGTTAGGCGCAATAGCGCCCTTGACCATTTTCTGAGGGTTTTCAGCCTGGTTGGGGCTTCCATACCTGTTTTCTGGCTGGGGCTGCTTTTCTTGATTTTTTTCTACAAACAACTAAATGTGCTGCCGATTGGCGGCAGGATAGGCATTGGAATCAATCCTCCTACAAAAGCGACGGGCCTATATATCATTGACAGCATTTTAAGCGGCGATGGGATAGCCCTAAAAAGCAGCATATCCCATTTGGTATTGCCTTCAATAACCCTTGGCTACTCTTCAATGGGAGTATTTACCCGCATGGCCAGGTCTTGTGTGCTTGAAGTGCTCTCCGCTGACTATATCCGCACTGCAAGGGCAAAGGGCCTCAAGGAGACAATTGTCGTATACAAGCATGCTCTGCGCAACGCTATTTTGCCTTTGATCACACTGGTGGGATTGCAATTCGCATACTTGCTGGGGGGCACTGTCTTAACAGAAACCATATTCTCTTGGCCTGGGCTTGGTAGCTACAGCGTTACAGCCATAACCAACCTGAACTTCCCTGCAATAATGGGTGTCACACTAACTATAACCACGTTGTTTGTTGTGATAAACTTGATAACTGATCTTTGCTATGCAATAGCAGACCCCCGAATTGTTTATAAGTAAGGAAAACGTTTGTATGGCTGATATAAAAAGTTTTGTCAAATTCTTTAAAAACCCCTTGTCTGTCATTGGGGCACTCATCATATCGGCACTTGTTATGGCAGCTATATTTGCGCCGGTTTTGGCGACGCATCCCCCAAATGAGATTGTTATGGCAGACAAGCTAGCGCAGCCTAGCCCTGCCCACTATTTTGGGACAGACGAGATGGGCAGGGATATTTATTCGCGCATAGTGTACGGATCAAGAATATCCTTGCAAGTGGGCATGCAAGTGGTAGGCATTGCCATAAGCATCGGAGTATTCACTGGCGCGGTCAGCGGCTACTATGGAGGCTGGATTGACGAGATCATAATGAGGATTACTGACATGTTCCTGGCTTTCCCTTCCATGATCCTGGCTATGGCGATCGCGGCCGCTTTGGGGCCTTCTTTGAGCAATGCGGTCATCGCTTCCAGCATTACATGGTGGCCTTGGTATACCCGCATGGTCCGCTCGCAGATTCTTGCCCTAAGGGAAGCGGAGTTTGTAGAGGCAGCCAGGGCTTCGGGGAATACGATGTTTGGGGTTATCATTAAGTATATACTGCCAAACTGCCTGTCCCCATTGATAGTGCAGGCAACGATGGATGTGGGGTTTGCAATCCAGCTGACCGCAGGCTTGAGTTTTATTGGGCTAGGCGCACAGCCGCCTACGGCCGATTGGGGTTCCATGCTGTCTACAGGCAGGAAGTACATGCTCACCCACTGGTGGTATGTAACTTTCCCCGGGCTGTTTATATTTTTGGTGGTGCTGGGTTTCAACCTGTTAGGCGATGGCTTGAGGGACCACTTGGATCCTAAACTGAAGAATACGGCATGATCCGATGGGGAGGCGATTTTATTGGAAGAAGTGATTCTTGAAATAAAGGACCTGAAAACGTATTTTTACTCCGACAAGTCGGTGGTTCCTGCTGTAAATGGCATCGACTTGCTGGTGAGGAAAGGGGAAACCTTGGGCATTGTAGGCGAGTCTGGATGTGGAAAAAGTGTCACATGTTTGTCAATACTCCGGCTCATTCCCGACCCTCCAGGCAAAATCGTAGGCGGCCAGATACTCTTCAAGGGGGAGGATCTCTTGGCCAAAACCGAAGCGGAGATGCGGGCGGTGAGAGGCAACTCCATCTCGATGATATTCCAAGAACCAATGACTTCCCTCAACCCGGTGTTCACGGTGGGCGACCAGCTGTCGGAAGCGATCAGGCTCCACCAGGGGGTGGCAAAAAAGGAAGCCAAGCAAAAGGCTATAGACATGCTAAAGCAAGTGGGAGTGCCTGCCCCTGAGCAGAGGGCAAGGGAATACCCCCACCAATTGAGCGGCGGCATGCGCCAGAGGGTCATGATTGCAATGGCAATATCCTGCAATCCTGATTTGCTACTGGCAGACGAGCCGACAACTGCGCTGGATGTGACTATACAAGCGCAAATTCTTGAGATGATGAGGGATTTGAAAGACAGGCTGGGCATGGCGATAATCCTGATCACTCATGACATGGGGGTTGTCGCGGAAATGGCAGACCAAATCCTTGTCATGTACGCAGGCAAAGCTGTGGAGTGCGCCACAGTAAAAACCATCTACAAAAACCCGATGCATCCATATACTGTAGGGCTGCTAGATTCAATACCTAGGATGGATGTGGATGTGGAAAAACTCCACGTAATCGAAGGTGTCCTTCCTGATTTGTCAAATATGCCTGAAGCATGCTGCTTCGAGCCCAGATGCCCAGATGCCCGAAGCATCTGCTCGCAAAAGGAGCCCGATTTGGAGCAAGTCGGCGACAGCTTGGTACGTTGTTGGAAATACTGTCCGGAGTGGCGCCAATAAGCTGGCGAGGGAGGGTGATGTGGAAAAATTGGAAATGGAGCCTTTAGTCCATACTGTTGGAATAAAAAAATACTATCCCATCAAGCGGGGTGTCTTGCAAAAAACAATTGGGCATGTGAAGGCTGTCGACGGGGTTGACTTGTATATAAATAAGGGCGAGGCTCTGGGCATTGTCGGAGAAAGCGGATGCGGAAAGTCCACCCTTGGCAAGGTCATTTTGCAGTTGCAACCCCAAACTGAAGGCAAAGTTTTTTTTGAAGGCCAAGACCTCTCCCAGCTTGGCAAGGAAGCAATGAGGGAAACAAGAAAAAAAATCCAAGTTATCTACCAAGACCCTTACGCTTCCCTAAACCCCAGGATGACTGTAGAGCAAAGCATTGGGGATCCTATCGATGTGTTCAAGCTCGCAAGAGGAGAGGAAAAACGGCAGATAATTATCCAGCTTCTAAAAGATGTGGGGCTTTCAGAGAGCCATTTGAAAAGATACCCTCACGAGTTTTCCGGCGGCCAGCGCCAAAGGATCGGCATAGCAAGAGCTTTGGCGGTCAACCCTGGGTTGATTGTTTGCGACGAGCCGGTCTCTGCGTTGGATGTGTCTGTGCGCTCACAAGTGCTCAACTTGCTCCAAGAGCTGAAAAGCAGGTTCAATTTGACATACTTGTTTATATCCCATGACTTGAGCGTAGTCCGGCATCTATGCGACCGGGTTGCTGTCATGTACTTGGGCAAGATAATCGAAAGCGCGCCAACAAGGGAGTTTTTTGTTTTGCCATTGCACCCGTACAGCAAAGCCCTGCTTTCTGCTGTGCCAATCCCCGACCCGGCAATTAGCAGGGATAGGATCATCTTGTCTGGAGATGTGCCAAACCCGGCAAACCCGCCTGAAGGCTGCCGTTTCCATACGCGCTGCCCATACAAAACAGACTTGTGTGTTGCCCAGGAGCCAATATTAAGGCAAGCGGGAAACAACCATTATGTAGCTTGCCATGAGTTTTAGGAGGCGAGGCTTGGACATTATTGAGATGCTAGATTCCATTAGCGGCAACGTGGGGTTCTACTATAAAAACTTGGCAAACAATGAAGAGCCGGAGTTGGCGTTCAACCATGAGGCAACTTTCATTGCAGCCAGCATTATCAAGCTGCCAATGGCTGTGGCTTTGGAGCAGTTAATTGTCGAAGGTGAAATAAACCATCTGTCGAAGCTCACAATTTGCGATAGCGACAAAATGCCTGGGGCAGGCGGGTTGTCCCTGATACCAGGGAAGTTTGAAATCAGCATTAGGGGGCTCATCAACAACATGATCGCCCTTAGCGACAACACAGCGGCAAACAAGCTGTTAAGGCTGGTTTCCATAAGGGGATTCAATGATCGTTTCAAACAGATGGGGCTTGAAAAAACCCGTGTTAACCGGCTTTTGTTTGACGAGGAAGCCCATTTGCGCGGGTTGAATAATTACTTTGGCTTGCCAGAGATAATGGTGTTGCTCCAAGACCTTTATAACGGCGAAAAATATGGAAAAGAAGCTTCGAATGCTGTTATGTCAATTCTAAGGCTGCAGAAAGTCAACCACAAGATCCCATGCCGCATTCCATCGTCAGTTGCAATCGCCCACAAGACAGGGGAGGATGAAAGGACGACCCACGATGTAGGGATCGTGTTTTCAAAGAAACCATTCCTGATTGGTTTTGCTTCCAATGATGTGGATGTGTATGAAATGGAAGACGCTATAAAAAACATCTCATTGCAGCTGTACTTGCGAAATGCAAATTAGGGACCACAGCGTTTCCCGGCTATTTGTTTTTTTGGCACTCTTTGTAGCGCTCAATTGCTTCTTGGATGACGTTTTGCGCTGATTCGTATCCCTCAAAGTCTTCTACAATGGTTGTGCCTGGCGACTTCAAGTCTTTATAGTGGCTAAAGTGGAACCTGATCTGCTTTATCAGCTGCTCGGGCAGGTCTTCTAGTTTTTGGTATAAATCCCCATTGTTCCTGTCATCAACGGGCACAGCTATGATCTTGCTGTCAACTTCGCCGGCATCCACAAATTTCATCACGCCGAGAATACGCCCGCTCACCACAATGCCGGTATTGATTGGCTGGTCTGTTATTACCAAGACATCCAATTCGTCGCCATCTTCGTCCAGTGTTTGTGGGATAAAGCCATAGTTGCATGGTTTTGCAAAGGTGACTGGCTCAATGCGGTCAAGCAAAAAGCAATAATTGTCATGGTTCCACTCGATCTTATGGTTTGAGCCGGTTGGGATTTCGACCACTGCATTGATTTCGCCATTCTCCCAATCTCCAGCGTCTAAAATACTATTAAAATTTAACATCTGTGTACTCCTTTAGTTTTAAAAGCAGCTTTTAGCACACGCAAGTTTCCTTTGCAAGCCGTTTGTGAGAAATCATATCATGTAAACAAAAAGAGTGCAAGTGGTTTTCATATCACTATACTGTAAATATACAATACCAATTTTTCTCTACAGTTATTCAAATTTGCCAATCCAAAAAATTGAGATAAACATCTGTGCGCTTGGACATAAATGGGATTTTGCTAGCTTTCGCATCTTTTTTTAAATGATTCTGGCGAGATGGCGGGCTATAATTTGCATCACAAGCGTTATGTAAGATGCCTCCAGCAAACAATGGCTTTTCTGTAGGTTCAAATCCTGGCCAATGCAACTGGCTAACGAAAGTCATCTTGATTGGCGCTTGGCAAAAGGCGCGAACAGCAATACAAAAATCAAACAAGCTGATAAAATAAATGCGCCTTGCAAGTATTTTTAAAAGCGTGGCGCACGAGGTTGGCTTGCACGCATGCAGCGGCAGCTTTGCGGGAATCCCCAAAGCATTTGGCGAAGCAAGCGCGGCGCCAAGTGCCGGTTATCTACCGCAAAAAAGCCCCAAGTTTTGCGAAAAAGGCAGGCGCACACAGCAACAACACCAAGCGCGCCTGGTTGCCCGATAACAACAAAGGCACATCCAGCAATAAAAAATCAAAATGGGTTTGATAAAACTGTGCCTAGCTAATTCTAAAGGCCTTGCCCTAGCCTTTAAAAAGGGTAAAATTGCAGTGCAGGCTCAGACAGCAAAAAACAACACAATGCAAAGTGGCAAAGGAGCCTGGGTTCTGCAAAACAAAGGCACAGACAGCTTTTGACTGGCATGTGTGCCTTGTGGAAGGAGTACGATACTTATGCTGAATTTTCTAAAAAAAGAAGCAAACAAGACATTGACCGAGAACCTCGCTATGACCAACCAGTCAACAAATTCCTTTTGCCTCGATTTGTTTGCGACAATCGGCGCTTTGCGCTCTGCGGAAGACGGGGAGCTAATTAACCGTTTTGACAAGGCGTGGGCTGAGGATGCCGATTTGGCTATGAAGACTTTGTTTTTTGCCAGAGACATCAGAGGCGGACTGGGCGAGCGGCGTGTGTTTCGCGTCATGCTGAAAAGCATGGCAGCAGGGAGGTCGGCATCTATCGAGAAGAACTTGTGGGCAATACCGGAGTTTGGGCGCTATGACGATATGCTGGCGCTGCTTGACACCCCTGCAAAAGAGATGGCGCTAAACTTTATGAAAAACCAATTTGAGTTGGATTTGGAAGCTCTCAAAAGCGGCGGGGATGTGTCCCTGCTAGGCAAATGGCTGCCTTCTATAAATGCCAGCAATGCTGGCACTATCCGTTTTGGCAAAATAATCGCGAAACATTTTGGCTGCAATGAGGCCGAATACCGCAAATCCTTGAGCGCATTACGGGCTAAGATCGCTATAATCGAAAACAACCTCCGAACAAGCGACTACACTTTTGATTACTCAAAACAGCCTTCCAAGGCTATGTTAAAATATCGCAAAGCATTTTTGCGCAATGATAACGAGAGATATATCGATTATCTAGGCAAGGTCCAGTCAGGCGAGGCTAAAATGAATGTAGGGACTTTGCTGCCATACGAAATAATCCGGCCTGCCGTTGATTCGCGCGCTGTAACACAAGAGGAGCGCTACAGCATGGATGTGGCTTGGAAAGCCCAAGCGGACTTTACCAATAATGAAAATGCTTTAGTTGTTATCGATGGTTCTGGCTCCATGTACTGGAATGTGAATCCATCCCCTGCTTCTATAGCGCTGTCCCTTGGCGTTTATTTTGCAGAAAGGAATACAGGCGCTTTCAAGAACCACTTCATCACTTTCTCGCTAAAGCCACAATTGGTTGAGATAAAAGGCATAGACATATATGACAAAGTTAGGTATGCAATGTCTTTTAATGAAGCAGCTAACACTAATGTTGCCAAGGTTTTTGACTTGGTTTTGAGCACTGCTGTAAAAAACAAGGTAGCCCAAAATGAGCTGCCATCAACTTTGTACATAATCTCGGATATGGAATTTGACTATTGTGCCAAGGATGCGAGCCTGACAAACTTCGAATATGCAAAGAAACAATTTGCCCGCCATGGGTATGAATTGCCCACTGTTGTATTCTGGAATGTCGATAACCGCAACCAGCAGCAACCAGTCACAATGGATGAAACCGGCACAGTGCTTGTCTCAGGCTCAAGCCCAAGGATCTTTTCCATGATTTCTTCAGGCAACCTGTCGCCTTACGCGTTTATGCTAGAGACACTGGGCTCCGAGAGGTATGCAAAGATTAAAGCATTATAAGGTTTTTAACAACTGGCCCACACTTAGATTCTCCAAATCCACAAGCCCCCGCTTCAGTCGGGGGTTTTGTTTTTGCCCTAGTCTTTAGCATGTTGATGGCAGGTGGCGCTTTGAATCGAATCGATGACAAGCTCCGAACGCCAACAACAAAAACCACCCGACATGCGGGTGGGGGCAAAACTATACAATTGAGCCGCCTTAAATGAAAAATTGGAATTGTCTAGACTCCAAAAAAAATGAGAGGGCGGCGCAAATTTGGCGAACAAGGCAAATAGCCAAGCACACACTAAATGGATGTGTAAACGGCCCAAACTCGAATCCTGTAATATATTGATTTTGCGTTAAAAAAACAAAAGGAGGAGAAATGGGCCAAGACATTTCACACACATATCAAAAGTGGAGAGAGTAAAAATAGAGGCAGGGCTAAAGCACGGCAGCTCGCACTACGAAATAGCCAGGGGTCTTGCAGGAGCCAGTCCTCAATAGACAGGGAAGCCAAAAAGGGGACAGTGCCCCAGCAGAGGAATGGGTCAATAGCTTTTGTATATTTTGCCGATGTGGGGCAGAGCCGCCACGAGGAGGGGAGGCTGGGAAGCCGCAGGCCGCTCAAAATTTTCCAGTGCCCGATTTTATAGCAGAGGCGGCGGCAAGATAGCCGGGCATGGCAAGAAATGCGGCCACGGCGGCTTTGTGGGAGCGCTAAGGGAATTTGGCGGCTACAGCGCCGAAAACCAGGTGTGCACGAAGACAGTGTACAAATACATATCTGAAGGCCTGATGGAGACGAAGACAACAGGCTTGCCCAACAAGCTGAAGCGCAAGCCTTCCCGTAAAGGGCAAGGCAAACGAAAAAACAAAACGAAGCTTGGCAAAAGCATTGGGGAGAGGCCAGAAGAGGCAGAAAACAGGGAAACGTGGCGGCCTTGCCGTCAGCTCGAAATCCGGTCAGAATGAGGCGTTGCCGGCGCTTACAGAAAGGCTTTCAAGATACACCCTTGTATTCAGGGCGCTAAGCAAGCAGGCTCTGGACACTGTGGCGGGCCTTGCCGGGGCAGTAGCGCATGCAGGGGCGAAAGCCTTCAAATATGCCGCCCTAGACAATGGCGTCGAGTTTGCGAAAGCATCAGCAGCGCTGGGGGTATTTAGCGTTGATGCGTATTTCTGCCATCCGTACTCGAGCTGGGAAAAGGGCTCTGTCGAGCGCCAATGGAATGGCAAGGCTGTATGTGCCGAAAGGGGCAAGGATAAGCCAAATAGGCGATGAAGGGCTTCTGGGGGCTGAATGGCATATGAACACCCTGCCAAGAAAAGCGCTTGGCTACAAAACGCCAGAGGAAGTGTTTGGCGCCCATCTAGACAAGCTGCAGCAGCTGGAGGCGCGGGCCTCTAAAGGAATAGCTTCCGACTCCAGGCTCCAGTTATTCCTTGAGAGTAAACTATACAAAAGAAGGATTCTTGTCCGGGCATATGTTCCTATAAAAAAATAGTTGCAATTGCTATTGCAATTGCCCACCATTTTTTCATGCTGCTTCACATGCTCCAGCTTTGCGCATAATTGTGCCCTGCAAAATAATTCAATAAATATATGAATTTTGGCATCATAGCCCAACCTGAATTTCAGCCATATTAAACGCAACTGCCATGCTTGGGGGAGTATGTAAGCTCGAAGCAGTTTGGTCTCAAGCCATCTGGCATTTTTTCTGCCAAAGCCAACTGGAGTGCGTAGCCGAAATCCATGAGACAAGGCAGATTAATGGCATGCGCATTCTTGTTTTTCGTTTGCGAAAACACCACATAACTGGAACTGTGGAATATGGCTGGTGTTTTATCCGTCGCTACACGCCGATGTGAAGCAACAAACCCAGGCTTGACAGCCTGCTCCACCCGAGCTGAGTGGAGACAACCGGCGGATAATATCGTTGTTCCCCTTGCCGGTGATATTCGGGCGACATGGATTTGTCCAAAAATAAGAAGTGAAGCCTCCTATAATCGACAATAGATACCAAATAAACTGAGTATTTGTAATATTTCATTATAAATCGAGTAAATTTTTGTTGTGTTATAATGTTCATCAAGATACAATTAGAATATAGTTAGAGATAAATGTTGAATTTGCAACCAATCTCTGGGATATCCCAGAATAATGCCCTATCCAATGGAGACAATCCTGCACACTGTCAATAGCCTGCCACTTAGCACCTGATAATTGTTTTTCTAGAGTGTATATGGCTCAAACAGGGAACACTCTAGATAACTGTAACTGTAATTATTCTATTATATTGTAATCGACTAAAAGGAGACCAGGTATATTAGTTAATTAAGTTAAGTGAAAACGACATAATAACAACATTGCTTCATTCATCTTAAAGCATTTAACCACAATCAATAAACACAAAAAACACTAGGAGGATCTAAATGTCCACAGATCAACAACAGCCGTCAAGCAATCTAGATAAAAAAGTTCCATGGCTATTTTTCTTTGACATCATTTCACAGCAATTAGGAATTCAAGTCACGCTCCAATTCATGAACATGTTCATGACGAACTTCCTTTTGATGTCAGCTGCAGCTACAGCTGCTATCCTATCCGTTGGCCGGATAATCGACCTTCTTGTTTCGACAGTCTCCGGCACAATCGTCCAAAAGGGGAACCTGAAGGCAGGACCGCTGCGTTTCTATATCCTTATTAACGGCCCATTGCTTTTGATCGGAAACATTTGTATTTTCTTGAATCCGAGTGTTGGAGACACTGCAAAATATGTGGTCTTTATTATCGGCTATTTATTCAGGAATTTGCCACAAAGCTTTTTGATAACCGCTTCAAACGCCCTTGTGCCAAAAGTAGCCGGTTCCAACTTGAATGACCGGCTTGCCCTGACAGCAAAAAAAGCGCAGGCGACCCAGACAGCTGCTATCTTCACATCAATGGCCACTGTCCCGCTGGTCCAATTCTTTGAGGGATCCATGGGCCCAGGCAAAGGGTATTTGATTACAGCGATTATCTACTGTGTAATCCATTCCATTATTGGCTTTTTGGTCTACAGAGGCCTAGCGCCCTATGACCAGTATGACCCAGATGCCAAAAAAGTGGAAGGAAGCGCGGCTAACGTTAAAGTTGCCCACATCTACTCTGACACACTAAAGAACCCGCAAGCATGGATTCTCACACTGGCTGCCCTCCTTGCCCAAATTGGCATGTTTACGCTGCAGCCAATGAACGCCTATTATAATATCTATGTTTTAGGCTCATTGAGTTACATGGCAATTACCAATTCAGTGATTGCATACGCCGCCCTTGGTGTGGCTATCATAGTGCCGCCATTTGTTAAAAAGATCGGCAAGAAAAACTCGTATGTTTTGGCGTTTGGAGGCCAAGCGATAGGATTTGCAGGTATGCTGTTCTTGTCTAGAGGCAAGTATCCAATCTTTCTGGCATTCCAAATATGGAACCGCTGCATGATGGGGCTCAGTACCGCTGTCGGCGTCAACATTTGGGCTGACGCGGCGGAGTACCAGCTTTACAAGACGGGAAGGGACTCAAGGCCGTTTATCATGTCGCTGCAATCCCTCATGATGAAAGTCGGACAGTTTATCTCCTCTTTCACATACGCTATTCTCATCAACTATACAAACTTCAAGGCTCTTGGAGGCGGTCAAGCCGAACTAGATGCGACAAAGTTGCACAACGGTTTATACGGCTACCTCTTGGTGACTTATATACTAATCACATTGCTTTATATGAGCTTTGGCATCAATGAAGAAAAGTCCAAAGAATATACTGAAGCAAACAAGAAGATGATGGACGAAAGGGCTGCAGCAGCCGGACTCGCTCCTACAAAATAACAATATTGGAGCAATCCAAAATCGAAAATAAAATCCTATGCGACAAAAAAACTCGAAAGTGTTCCCTTTGTTGAGAAACGCTTTCGAGTTTTTTCTATCTCATCTTCTGACTACTAGAATAGTAAAACGCCCTAACCATGCGGGATCTGGGTGGGCGTTTTACTATTTCCAGCTCTAGGCTACGTGGTAGCCCAGCACTAGCACTGCGTCAATGATTCTTTTTGGGCTTCAGTGGGCTCTGCCACAATTTCTGTGCTTACGTTTGTGCCAGCTATATCCAGGGTTGATTTTTGAAGGGCCTTCATCACTTCAATTGTGTGCTTGTATGTATAGCCCTCCAAGGTCCCCTCCTGGCTGGAGGCTGCCTTCATAGCTTGGTTGAAATGCCACAGCAGGCAGCAAGAGAGCATGCAGATAAACCTGCTTGTTGGGGCTCATTATTTTTTTGAAGATATACCTTCAGCGCCTGCTTTGCGCCGCTGTCAGTGTAGTCATATAAGGTATATTGTAGCGTATTGCAGATTTACGTATATAAGAGCCATCTTGGCTGCTGCATTTCCTTGATGTCGGCGTGTTGGTGATAACCCAGCTCGTGGTTTTGGATCGCGTCTTCAATGTTTGGCTTGCCTTCATACATCTTGTTGATAATATATTTTTTAATGCCCTTTGACACCAGAAAGAACACATAGAGACCCAAAAAAAATAAAATGAAGGGCAAAAGGCCGTTTCCACTTGCAGAATGAATCCAATCAATTATTAATAAAGCATTAGACTATTTGTCAAAACTGCTTTTCTAGAGTGTTTATGGCTCAAACAGGGAACACTCTAGATAACAGCAACCGAAATCATTTTAATGTAATCCATTTAAAAGCATTCCAAGTATATTAAGTTCAAATAGCTAAGCGAAAACGACGTAATAACAACACTGCTTCATTCATCTTAAAGCATTTAACCACAATTATTAAACACAAAAACACTAGGAGGATCTAAATGTCCACAGATCAACAACAGCCGTCAAGCAATCTAGACAAAAAAGTTCCATGGCTATTTTTCTTTGACATCATTTCACAGCAATTAGGAATTCAAGTCACGCTTCAATTCATGAACTTCTTCATGACGAACTTCCTTTTGATGTCAGCTGTAACAACAGCTGCTATCTTGTCAGTAGGCCGGATAGTCGACCTTCTTGTTTCGACAGTCTCAGGCACAATCGTCCAAAAAGGAAACCTGAAGGCAGGGCCGTTGCGTTTCTATATCCTTATTAATGGCCCCTTGCTTTTGATCGGAAATATTTGTATTTTCTTGAATCCGAATGTTGGCGACACTGCGAAATATACCGTCTTTATTATCGGCTATTTATTCAGGAATTTGCCTCAGAGTTTCTTGATCACTGCTTCCAATGCCCTAGTGCCAAAAGTGGCAGGCTCAAACTTGAATGACCGCCTTGCCTTGACAGCCAAAAAATCCCAGGCGACTTCAACAGCTGCTATATTCACATCGATGGCCACTGTCCCCCTGGTACAGTTCTTTGAGAGATCCATGGGCGCAGGCAAAGGCTATATGATTACAGCGGTTATCTACTGTGTAATCCATTCCATTATTGGCTTTTTGGTCTACAGAGGCCTTGCTCCTTATGACCAGTATGACCCAGATGCTAAAAAAGTAGAAGGAAGCGCGGCAAACGTTAAAGTTGCCCACATCTACTCTGATACACTAAGAAACCCGCAAGCATGGATTCTCACATTGGCTGCCCTCCTTGCCCAAATCGCCTCGTTCACATTGCAGCCAATGAACGCCTATTACAACAGGTATGTTTTAGGCTCGTTGAGTTACATGGCCGTTACCAACTCGGTGATCGCATACGCATCCCTTGGTGTTGCGATCATTGCGCCACCTTTCGTTAAGAGGATCGGCAAGAAAAACTCGTATGTATTAGCATTTTCAGGACAGGCGCTCGGGTTTGCAGGCATGTTGTTCTTGTCAAGAGGCAGGTATCCAGTTTTCCTTGCATTCCAAGTGTGGAACCGCTGCATGATGGGGATCAGCACCGCTGTCGGCGTCAACATTTGGGGTGACGCTGCTGAATACCAGCTTTACAAGACTGGAAGGGATTCAAGGCCATTTATCATGTCGCTGCAATCCTTGATGATGAAAGTAGGGCAGTTTATCTCCTCTTTCACATACGCAATTCTTATCAACTACACAAACTTTAAAGCTTTGGGTGGCGGCGAAGCGGAACTTGATGTGACAAAGCTGCACAATGGCTTGTACGGCTACATGCTTGCGACATATATCGTAATAGCTCTATTATATATGAGCTTTGGCATCAATGAAGAAAAGTCCAGAGAATATATTGAAGCAAACAAAAAGATGATGGACGAAAGGGCTGCTGCAGCCGGAATCGCCCCTACAAAATAAACAATACTGGAGCAATCCAGAATAAAATCCAATGCGGCAAAAAAATGCGAAAGTGTTCCCTTTCCTTTGTTGGGAAACGCTTTCGCGTTTTTTCTGTTTGTTATGTTATCACTTTTCAGATTGCCTATTTCTCCCCTTTGGTGAGTTGGTGGTACTCTTGCAAGGAATAAACCTGCTCGTTGGGGCTCATTATTTTTTCAGCTATGCCTTTAGCGCCTGCCAGCGCCGCTGTCAGTGTAGTCATATACGGTATATTGTAGCGTATTGCAGATTTGCGTATATAAGAGTCATCCTGGCTGCTGCGTTTGCTCGATGTCGGCGTATTGATTATAATATCCAGCTCGTGGTTCTTGATCGCGTCTTCAATGTTTGGCCTGCCTTCATACATCTTGTTGATAATATGTGTATTGATGCCCTTTGAAGCCAGATGGTCGTGCGTTCCCCTGGTTGTGAAGATCTTGAATCCCAACTCGTCGAACTTTCTAGCTACCTTTTCTGAGTCGTCTTTGTCTTTTTCGGCGACTGAAATTAACACAGACCCGCTAAGGGGCAAAACAGCTTTGGAAGCTTCGAGCGCTTTATAGAAGGCCAACCCGAAGGATCCAGACAATCCAAGGACTTCCCCGGTTGACTTCATCTCCGGCCCTAGAACAGGGTCTACCTCTGGAAACATGTTAAATGGGAACACCGCTTCCTTAACGCCATAATAAGCCACATTCGGCATTTGTATAGATGTCAGGTCAATGCTCTCACCTGTGTGCTCTGCCATTATCAGCTTTGAGGCTATCTTGGCCATGTTGAAATCGCATACCTTTGACACCAAAGGCACGGTCCTTGATGCTCTGGGGTTAGCCTCCAAAACATACACACGCCCGTGGTGTATCGCATATTGGATATTCATCAGCCCGGCGACCCCAAGCTCTCCTGCGATCTTGCGGGTATAGTCCCTAATAGTTTCCAACTGTTCTTCTGATATATTTATAGTGGGTATCACGCAGGCAGAGTCTCCAGAGTGGATACCCGCATACTCAATATGCTCCATGACTGCCGGGACAAATGCATGCCCTTTGTCAGCCAACGCGTCAGCTTCGCATTCAATGGCGTTGTCGAGGAACCTGTCGATGAGCACGGGGGCATCCTCGCTGATAGATTGGGAGTTGATCCGCATATACTCATCTAACTGCTCGTTGTCAAACACAACCTCCATTGCCCTGCCGCCAAGCACGTAAGAAGGCCTTACCATGACCGGATACCCGATTTCGTTGGCGACAGAAACTGCTTGTGTGTAATTGCAAGCCATGCCTGACTCGGGCATAGGGATATGCATTTCATCCATCATTTTGCGGAACAAGTCCCTGTCTTCCGCTAGCGCGATGACTTCAGGAGGCGTGCCCAGTATTGGCACACCGGCTTGCTTAAGCTCCATAGCTATATTCAACGGGGTTTGCCCGCCGAATTGCACTATTGCCCCCAAAGGTTGCTCATAGTCGCAAATTGAGAGCACTTCCTCTACAGTCAATGGCTCAAAATACAGCTTGTCAGAGGTGTCATAATCTGTGGACACCGTCTCGGGGTTGCAGTTGACCATGATTGTCTCGAAGCCCATCTCCCTGAGGGCGAATGCGGCATGGACACAACAGTAATCAAACTCGATTCCTTGCCCGATCCTGTTGGGCCCGCCGCCTAAAATTATGACTTTCTTGCTTATATCACTCTTTGCGCTGCTGTCTGATACTTCACTGTTTGCACGGGACTCTTCGAGTTCCCTCCCAAGTTTTCCGATGCCATTAAATGTGGAATAATAATACTTGGCATCTGCGCCAGATACCGGGATGATGTCCCATTCTTGCACAATGCCTGCCGCTTTTCTTTGTTCCCTGATTTCAGCCTCGCCAACAGAAGTGAGCATTGCCAAGTACTTGTCTGCAAAGCCGTCTTTTTTAGCACTCGCCAGCAAATCAATTGGCAGCGCTGATCCCTTGTGGGCTAATATTTCGATTTCCATCTCTACAAGTTCTTTGATTTGCTCTAAAAAATATGTTTTTATTTTAGACAACCCGTAAATTTGGCTGACACTTACACCTTTGCGCAAGGCTTCATATATAGCAAAATACCGTTCGCTGTTTGGGGATGAAATCTTTTGGAGCAGCTCGGGCACTCCAAGGTCAGCTAAGCTCTTGGCGAAGCCAAGGCCAGCCCTGCCGATCTCCAGCGAGCGTATGGCTTTCTGGAATGCTTCTTTAAAAGTCCTGCCGATGCTCATAACCTCGCCCACAGCCCTCATTTGGGTGCCTAGCTTGTCTTCGACCCCATTAAACTTCTCAAAAGCCCACCTTGCGAATTTCAAGACTACGTAGTCGCCATATGGCTCGTATTTGTCCATAGTCCCATTTTTCCAATAAGGGATTTCATCAAGGGTAATCCCTGCTGCCAAGAGCGCAGAGAAATAGGCAATGGGGAAACCAGTGGCTTTTGACGCCAGGGCAGATGATCTGGAGGTGCGGGGATTAATCTCTATGATGGCTATTTTCCCATTTTCCGGGTCATGGGCGAATTGGACATTGGTGCCGCCAATAATGCCTATCTCAGAGACAATGTCATAGGCTATCTGCCGTAGCCGCTCTTGAAGCTGGGCTGAAATGGTCAGCATTGGCGCAGAACAGAATGAATCTCCCGTATGCACGCCCATAGGGTCGATATTTTCTATCATGCATATGGTGATCATATTGCCCTTTTCATCCCTTACTACTTCGATTTCGAGCTCTTCCCAACCCAAAACGCTTTCTTCGATTAGAACTTGCCCTATCAAAGATGCTTGCAAGCCACGGCTGACAACTATCTGCAACTCTTCTTTGTTGTAGACAAGGCCTCCGCCGGTGCCTCCCATTGTGAATGCGGGCCTCACAACCACAGGGTATCCAAGCTTGCTTGCAACTTCTGTGGCTTGCTCGACAGACAATGCCTCGTAGCTTGCAGGCATCTCGATTCCAAGCTTGTCCATCATCTTTTTGAACTCGATGCGATCCTCGCCCCGCTCTATGGCGTCTAGTTGCACTCCTATGACATTAACGCCATACTCGTCCAGCACCCCAGCATTATGTAATTCAAGGCTCAAATTAAGGCCTGACTGCCCGCCCAGGTTTGGCAGTAGGGCATCCGGCCGCTCTTTAGCGATTATTTCCGTAAGCCTGGCTACATTTAGCGGCTCGATATATGTGACATCAGCAACAACCGGGTCTGTCATTATTGTCGCTGGGTTTGAGTTTACCAAAATGATCTTATAGCCCAAGCTCCGCAACGCCTTGCATGCTTGTGTGCCAGAGTAGTCAAACTCGCATGCTTGGCCGATAACGATTGGCCCTGAGCCGATGATCATAACGGAGTTTATGTCTGTTCGTTTCGGCATAGTCGGCATTCTCCTTTAGGTTTGGATGTTTGCATGTCAAGGTATGATATTTATATTTTGGCTACGCAGGTATTCTTTGACTTGGCGGACAGTCAGTTCGTTGAAATGGAATAATGATGCTGAAAGGGCAGCATCTGCTTCACCTTCTGTAAACGCCAAGTAGAAATCTTCCAGGGATCCTGCCCCTCCGGAAGCGGTTACCGGGATGTTTGCCGCCCGTCTCACCTGCTTGGTGATTTCGAGGTCATATCCGGTTTTTTTCCCGTCTTGGGACAAGCTGGTCAGCAAAATCTCCCCAGCGCCCAGCGACGCGACTTGTTTAGCCCACTCGATTGCGTCAATTCCTGTGTCGCTATTGCCCCCGTTGGTAAGTACAGTATACTTGCCTCCTTCATGTTCCATGACATCTATGGCTGCGACAACCGCGCTTGAGCCGAAACTGTCTGCAGCCTCTCTGATAAGCTGGGGGCGGGCTACTGCAGCGGAATTGGCTGCCGCTTTTGAAGCGCCTGCTCCCAAAACTGCCTCAAAATCCTCAACAGTGCGGATGCCTCCGCCAACAGCCAATGGTATAGTAATTGCAGCCGCCACTTTTCTGACCATTTCGATTACTGTGTCCCGGTTTTCGGTTGTTGCAGTAATGTCCAAGAAAACCAGCTCATCTGCGCCTTGCTTCTCATACGCAATGGCACATTCCACTGGGTCTCCAGCATCTACCAAATCAGTGAACTGGACACCTTTGACTACCCTGCCGTCTTTTACATCTAGGCAGGGGATAATTCTCTTCGGCTGCATCATTTCGCCTCCTGGTTATTTAAAGTAGTATTATAGTTATGCCTTGCAAATAATACAACAATAAGAGGGTTTTGAAAACATCTTTGTGCATAATTAACTAAAAATTGCCCAGAAGCCCCTGCTTGATGGCAAAAGGTTAAAATGGCAAAGTTTAGCAAGTTTTTTGTGGCATGGCGTATTGTTTTATATAAGTAACCATTGCCGCTCGCCACATCCTTTTGCTGCATACCTTTGGGCAGGCTCAAAACAATGCGTTTAGTCTTGTTGGGCATACAAAAAACGAATTTAAACGGATGAATTATTCTATTGCTAAATGGCATAGCAGCCGCATTGCTAAAATGCGGCTTTTGAAACACATCCTAGCGGCTTTGGAATGCGGCACTCGGAAGATGAAGCAAAAAAACTATTCCTCGCCATTCCAGCAGTAGGTGCATAGATTGCATCTGCTGATTCCGATGGCGTCGAGCATGCCACCTAGGGAATGGTAGCCAAGAGTGGTCAAACCTAAACGATTTCTAACAAAGTCAACCATTGCCTCATACTTTTCTGATCCAAACTGGGTATAGGGCAAGCAAGCCTCATTGTCATCAGAGCCTTCAAGCGCCATAATGGATTTTCTTGATATGAGGTCGCTTTCTGCGTTTGATGATGAAAAATTCAAGTATTTGCAGTTAAAAAGCACAGGAGGGCAGGCGGAGCGCACATGGAGCTCTTTTGCGCCGCATTCATACAAATATTTGACCATTCCCCTCATCTGGGTGCCTCTGACAATCGAGTCATCGATCCATAACAGTTTATGGTTCTCGATCAACAGGTTTATTGGCACGAGTTTCATCTTGGCAATCAAATCCCGCATGCTTTGGTCTTTAGGCGTAAAACTCCTTGTCCAAGTCGGGGTGTATTTCACTAATGGCCTTGCAAAGGGTTTGCCAGAGCTGTTAGCGTAGCCTATAGCGTGGGCGGTGCCTGAATCAGGAATGCCTGCAACAAAATCCACATCTGTGCCAAACCCTGAAGCCAAATTCTCTCTGGCTAGGCTTTCGCCATTGCGGTAGCGCATCTGCTCCACATTGGACCCCTCATATGTAGACGAGGGAAAACCGTAATACGCCCATAAAAATGCGCACATCTTCATTTCTTCCCTCGGTGCCACACATTTCGCAATCTCATTTTCAGTAATAAAAACCACTTCTCCAGGGCCAAGTTCGTAGAAGTCTGTGTATCCCAGGTTGATATATGCGAATGGCTCAAATGAAGCGCATTGGCTGCCTTCTTTTTTTCCAATTGCTAGAGGTGTGCGGCCAAGCTTGTCCCTTGCGGCATAAATGCCCCCTTCTGCGCACACCAACATGGTCATAGATCCCTCGATCAAGCTTTGGGCATATTGGATTCCTTCGGGAATGGTGCCTTTTCTGCATATCAATGAAGCCACCAGCTCAGTGTCATTAATCATGCCTCCACTGAGCTCGATAAAGTAAACATTTTCTTTTTCAATCAACTGCTCGGCGAGCACAGCTTTGTTATTGATGCGCCCGACTGTCACAACTGCGAACTTGCCGATCTTCGAATTGAATATTATGGGCTGGGGATTGGTGTCGCTGATGCATCCTACACCACAATTGCCGATAAGCTCCGGTATATCATCTTCGAATTTGCCACGGAATGGCGAGTTTTCGATATTATGTATGGCCCGGTAGAAGTGTTCGCCATCATATGTCGCCAGTCCGCCCCGTCGGGGCCCAAGGTGGGAATGGTAGTCTGTCCCAAAGAACAAATCTGCCACACACCCGCTATTAGAGCATACTCCAAATATTCCTCCCAATTTGTTTCATCCTCACTTTTTTTGTTTCAGTGTCAAAGTGCCATATTGCTTTCCAAGATTATATTGGTGTTATTCAATAAATTAAAACCGATTTCTACCCTTCGGTTTGCAGATTTCTCTGCGCTTGTCGCAGCTTTTGGGTAAAGCGGCTTCTCTCCGCCATAGCCTTTGGTGAATATCCTCCTATGGTCTATGCCTTGTGAGGCCAAGTAGCTGCCTACAGCTTCTGCCCGCAGCTCTGAGAGGTTTATGCCAAACTCGTCGGCCTCTCCAGCGGATATATGGACATGCCCATCGATCTGGATAATCTAGTATTATGGCGATTGCCACGAACTCGTCTACCGTAAAGCCGCTTGGTCTTTGTCTAAAAACAAGCTGGTGTCAGCGATGAAGTTGACGGTCGCATTTTTGTTCAACAAAGCCTCAATTCCATCAATTTGGCCTATTGTGATGTTGTAGAAAGCGTCAGAAGGCTTTGGGTTGGCGTTGGAAGCGTCAGAAAAGACCCCTTCCATATATATACGAAGCGTTGAAAACCTCTTTAGACATTGCAGGGATGGTATCTCTCCCGATCGCCTGCCAAGCGCCGCACATCTGCTTAAAAATAGCATTTGCCCGGTTTTGTGAAAAGCGTCGTAGTTTTGCCTCCAGCCCATCAAAGACGCTTCTTCCAACAGCGCGTCAATCCCTTCGTTGTCTTCGCCAGAAAACTCAGGCAAAGTGTCTCTGATCATTTGATAGTAGACGCTCTTGTCTTTGCCGTTTCCCAGATCATCAACTACCTTGAGGATGTTGGCAACCAGCTGTTTTGCTATATCTGGATGCCCATCTCCTCAACACTAAAGCGTCCATCACGAATGCTTCAGGGTCCTTTGTTGAAAACAATATATGGCTACCATGCCTCTGAATGGCTTCATTAATGCTCCATGTGGCAACAGCATCAGGTATGCCTCAGTAGCCTTGTCTGAGCCGTCAAATAATTCGATATTGTGCAGGATGCTGCTCTTCGCTGCACATCCAAATCGGTTCTTTCAGAAAACCATGCGAACAAACTGTTGACCACAGAATCCTCCTATGCCTATTTTGGCATTTTGCAGTGATTCGATCGTTATAAAATGTTTCAAGGCTACAATTCCATCTGCCCCGTTAGAAAATCCAGCAGTAGAGTAGAGGAGCTACAAACAATACATTTTCCTCATCTAGTTCCCCTGAAAGCTATGCCAACCTGTTTACTGTGAGGGACATGCCCATCGATTCATTTTTGACAAAGCGCTCTTTTATCCTTTGGTCAGATTCATTATTAATAAAGTTGATTTTAAACCATCTTGTTCGTTGTATCGGTTGGATCCAATCAAAGCAGTCCATCCAAGCCAACTGTCAATGTCCATTTCAAACTCATATATCTGGGCATTATTGGTTATTGGCGGATCCGTGGAGCCTCTGCCAATATTGCCAATAAAGCCAATGCCAAGCTTTTCTTTCAATATTGTCTGCCAAAATGCCACTACCACTAATGCAATGAGAAAAAGGGCAATTCCCGACTTGGTTTTGCCTTGGTGCATCCTGAAGATCCCAAAACCAGCGAGCGCAATAGCCCCGCCTCCAATGAAAGCGGCGATGTTGTTGAGAATTGTTGATGCCAAATCCATAAAGCCTGCCTCCTTTTCAAATTGTGGTATTTTCTGCAACCTCATTTTAGCCGATACATGTTATTTGCCCGAACACAGCTATTATTGGTGATAAGTTGGTCAATAGCATGGATTGAAATTAATAGACAGGGGCTGCTCATTGGTTCATTATACATCAAAACATAACAGGCAGGATATGAAAGTTTCTGGATACAATCCACCGCCCAAGAACAAAAAAAGATAATAGCCCATCCAGCTATTTTCTTTTATGTATCCTCAAACCCATCCAAGTTTTGATAGGCCATGCAAGATCTAAACCGGGGTTTCCAGGTTGCAATCCTTTTTTGCCTCCAGTTTTTCTTCAAGACTGGCATGCCAGCGCGTGTTGAAAGCCAGATCAAATAACGCTATCCATGCCATGGGGATTTTCGAGATGTGTAGTAGCACAATACGCTATAGCTCCATATGCCTTGTTGCAATTTCGGCAATTGAAATCTTTCCAGTTTCCAAGGGGGCTGCATGGAATCGCAATTGATGAGATCCATGCGCACTGCAGACTTTTTATTCCATAAAACTATTTCTCTTAAGCGTTTTGCTTTGGCATGGCCAAAGCAGCTGGCAGCTCGTAGCTCGTAGTTTATGGCATTAGAGCAGGCTTGCAGCAACCAAACTGCCCAAGCGAAATTTATGTAATAATTAATCCCGCTCCTGTATTGTGACTCGAACGCTGTCGCCGGGTTGTTTGCCGATTGTGGCTCTGATGCTTTTGAGTATGCCGATCACATAGCATATGGAGCCATCAGGGTTTGCGATCCCCATATTGACGATGCTCCCATCGTATTTTTCCCCGTCAAATGTGGCATGGACTTTAACCCGCCCTTTGCCAAACACTTCTCTAATATCAAAGGGCACAGGAACGAGAGCTCCCCCTTTTCCTGAAGTAGATGAGCGGATTACAGCATCAAACTCAAATATTCTTTTGCCCATATCCACCTCCTTAATCTTAATATGGATATTATACAGTTTAAACATTTAGCAATAAAAGGATACAGCGCCAAAATTGCCAATTGATAGAGCCGTATAATGAAAAACAAACTGCAGTCAAGATGGCATTATTACGAAGCAGTCGATATGGAAATGGGCACAGAACATTGTAGCAACAGGGTCTGGATCCCATTCTGCCACTGCATCTGTAGATTTCTTTATATGTGTTTCAAAACCGCTTCCATTTGATTATAATAGCTAGGTGAAAAAAGCCATTAAACTAATAAACGGGAAAAAGAATAAGACGGGGGAGGAGCCAGCTGCCTATTTTAAAGCCCTGCGTTTTTGTGGCAAGAAGAAAATATGGGTAGTGTGCCGCAAACACCTGCATTGCTGGCCATGTTTATTAGAATTTTTTAGATTAGCGGGTGCGGTGTTGATATGGGATTCCAAGTGCCAAGCCCGCAATCCACATAAATAAGGAGGAGGCGCATTCATCCCGCTACTTTAAAAGTGTGGGTGCATTGCGCCAACAAGGGATGAAAATTGGCTTGATCGGGCTTAACCAAACAGGAAAAACAACCCTTTTTAACTTGCTTACAGGCAATGCCGATGATATGCAGGCAAAATCAGCGAAAGGCTCAGCCAATACTGGGGTAGGTATTGTGCCTGATCAACGCATAGACTTTCTTTCAGCACTGTTCAAGCCAAGAAAGACAATAAACGCCAGAATAGAACTGGTTGATGTGGCAGGTTTTTCTGTATCAGGCCAAGACAAGAGCTCAGGTGCCGCCAAGTTTTTGGATGATGTGCGCAACTGTGAGGCGCTAGTCCATGTGCTGCGGGCTTTCGACTCAAACTCTGTTGTCCACGATTTATCCAGCGTCAATCCTGTACGGGATCTTGAGCTGGTTGAGACTGAGCTGGTCTTTGCTGACCTTGAATTTGTTGACAAGCGAATAAGCCGCATCAAAGAAGGCAAAAAAATAACCAAGGAGCAAACCGATGACCTCGTACTGCTGGAACGCTGCTTCGAATGGCTGGAAGATGGCGGCACTATGAGAGAGATGGGCTTGACAGCAGAAGAGCGCCAAGCTCTGCAGCATTATTCTTTCCTAACTGACAAGCCACGGCTTGTAGTTGTGAACCTTGATGACAACCAATGGTCAAGCAAAGAGTGGCCAATGAAAGAAGAGCTCCAAGTGGCAGCCTCGTCGCAAAATATCCCTGTTTTGGAGATTTGCGCCGAAATGGAGCTGGAGATCAGCCAGTTGGAGGAGGAGGACAAAAAGCTTTTCATGCAGGACATGGGATTTGAAGTGCCCGGGGTGTCGATGCTGGCTTACGCCCTGTACAGGCTTTTAGGGCAAATATCCTTTTTCACTGTAGGCGAGGATGAAGTGCGCGCTTGGACTATTGACGAGGGCACTGTTGCCAAGCATGCTGCAGGGAAGATACATTCTGATATTGAACGTGGTTTTATCAGGGCAGAAGTTGTTAAATACGACAATCTCAGAGAGTTGGGTTCCATGGCCAAAGTCAAGGAGAAAGGGCTTTTTAAGCTTGAGGGCAAGGAATACTTGATTAGTGACGGAGATATAATTAATTTCCGTTTTAATGTCTGAAATGAAATATAAATGATAAAAAACAGTATTGGTCATTTGTGCAATTGCACAAGAAATTCAATGCTGTTTTTGTTTTTTTGCGATCATATCAATTTTATTTGCCCCTCTTCTTTACCGCATTTAAATGTGGCTGCGGACCTATTTTCATGCTTGGCTGGTGAATAGCTGCATCATGGCTTACATGGGATGTGGCTATTGTCAATGGCATCCGCGAAAGAACACGCCCCCTTATGCTGGAAGAGGCAAGACAGGCCAGCAAAGTGCAAATAACTTGTATTACAGAAGAAAGTTGCAATACTAAACAAGAGAAGTAAGATACAATATAAGAAATAACAAGTAAATGAGGTAACAATATGCCAGACGCGACCGCAATGGCCCAAGAGCGCCAACAAATTTACAAAGACTTATACAGGGGCAATGTTCCCACACGCTTATTGATAGGCAACGCATTGGGACTTGAAGCAGTATGCCACCATGCAGGAGTCGACACCGCTGAAATCTACTGGGATATGACAAAAGCTTTAGCGCCAATTGACAAGGCTTGCGAAGATTTTCCCACAGACAGCTCGCCGGGAGGCACCCGTAGATATCCATCATATTACCACCTATTAGGGGCCAGGCCTTTTAAGATGAGCTCAAACGGCTCTATGCAGCATCCTGAAGTCCACGGCATGGAAGTTGAGGACTATCCTGACTTGATTGCCAAGCCATACGACACAATTATCGAAAAGATACTTCCGCGCTTGTATACAGCGCTTGACAAAAGCCCGATGGAAAGGGCATTCGCCTTAGCGAAATCTTACAACGCCCATACAGCAGAGAATGCCACCCTTGGCGCAAACGGGGCACAACTGCGGGCAAAGTACGGCTTTGCCGGTCCGCCAAGCGCTGCCACAACAGCCCCATTCGATTTTGTCGCCGACTTTTTCAGGGGTTTCACAGGAGTCGTCAAAGACATCAGGCGAATGCCTGGCTTGGTTAATGACGCCAGCTACGCCCTTTTGCCCTTGCTGCTAAAGAAAGGCCAGATTCCTGTGGGCGCAGAGCTTGGTGTGAGCTCAATTCCGCTCCACATGGGACCTTTCCTTGGAACCAAGGAGTTCGACAAGTATTACTGGCCTTCATTGAAAGACCAAGTAGAGCAGTTGACCCAAATGGGAGCAAATGTGTCACTGTTTGTCGAAGCTGACTATAAGCGTTTTTACGACCATCTGTATGACTTGCCAGAGCGCTCTATCCTGCGTTTTGAAATGGGCGACCCTCAAGAGATCAAAGACAAATTCGGCAAGAAATTTGTCCTGGGCGGGTTGTACCCATTGACTCTTCTGATCTCCGGAACAAAAGAAGCTTGCCTTGACAAGGCAAAATCCCTCATCGATATCTGCATGCCCGGCGGCGGATATACATTTGACTTTGACAAGAGCGCTTTTGACATGAATTTCAACATAACCGAAAACTACAAGGCTGTCCTAGACTATGCATGGGAGAATGGGAAGTACTCAGAAGCCCAGCGGGCTGGCAACAAAGAGCCTGCTCCGTGGCCAAACCGCTCTGTGGAGATAGTCTCCGAGATTGAGAAAAATATGAATTCGAAGTACTACACCACGTGGGAAGGGCACAAAGCCCAAAGCCCAGAACTTGAGCGTGGCATAGACAACGTCATTGGCTCAAAGCTCACTAGGTTTGAAGACTCGATGTTCAACTACATCATCAACCTCTGCTCATAGACATATTTGGCTTGGGGGACAGATGTCCCCTCAAGCTGGTTTTCGTCAAAAGATGTGGCAAAACAGGCCAGCACAAATTGATATATTAACCTTCAACAAATTTTCTTGAATACACAGTCGTTTTACAGCGCTTCTAGCTGGACCAACTTTGCATGTTGTTTCCAGTTGACTATAAAATTACTCCAATATTCTTTAAATCCGCTTTTTATGCCACTAGCAGGTTAAAAGGCATTGTTTTTTTTTGCAGCGGTATTTCCCCTCTAGCTTCTCAATGTGCCAAATTATCGCATATTGCAACAACATAGATTTTCTTTTTTCGACTCTGGTGTGAATAAAACACCAAAAGGAACCATGATCAAACAATGCCATATTATAAAATAGAGAATTATGTAAATAACTATACTTTTGCATGTGGAGTTTGAGGCGAAAAAAAAATAATGTATGTGAGAATAAAAGAAACGGGAGCCGTTTACGCTACCATCAGTGAGGCGATATTGGCAGCCCAAACCTTAGGGTTGTCAACTTATTTTATTGAGATCCTCGGGTCTTTTACAGAGACAAGCGATGTGGAGATATCATCACGCATCACAATAGCCAGCGTAGGCGGGTCATTCACAATAACTGGATCAGGGCGAAACATTCTTGTCCAAAATGGCGGGTTTCTAATCCTGGGTGATCGTGTGGGATCGAACACTTTGACAGTCAAACTGCCTGTGAAAGTTCTCACCGATGGCTACATCCAGATGCAAGCGGGGGCTGTGCTGGATGTTGAAGGTACAGGCCTTGAGCTTAATGGGGAAAATGCGTCAGGAATCATTACTGGTGGAATCATAAAGGGCATTGTGAGGGCATTGTGCATGCTCAATGGCGCAAGTCTAAGCGAAATTTCAGGTGGCGAGTTTTATGCCATTGGAGAGGTTGCAAATGTGTCAAACTCCAGAATCGATAAAATTGCCGGTGGCGGCTTTTACCAAACAAGTACAGCCTACACCATGTATAGCGGGCATGCATTATTTTTAAACAACGATTCCTTAATTGGCGAGATATCAGGCGGTTTTTTCGAGACGCAGAGAAACAGCGCTCTTTATATTACCCAAGGCTCTAGGGTCGACTTGATCAGAGGAGGCGAATTTGTCGCCAACCGTGTCGGTGAATTGGGAACCAATCCTCACATAGATACGCGAAATGCGGCTATCTGTGTGATTGGCTCAGAAAGGTTGACGAGTGTCGGGGAGATATCAGGTGGCTATTGCCGAAACTCATACTTTGGAGTCTGGTTGGCGAATGAGCCGATTGGAAGAGATTTGGCTAGTATCGGCATGATCAGCGGAGGGGAGTTTGAAGGCGCTGTCGGGCTTGGGGTTGACAAATCCACCATGATAAATGAAATTGTCGGCGGAAGAATAGTTGGTAATACGGCATTGTTCAACCTCGGCTCTATTATCCGGATTGGTGGTTCTGCGGAAATTATCGGAGAATTGATTGGCTTGAATAATTCCCTTGACGGCGCCAATGAAGGGGTTGTTGACATTATTGACGGGGGCTTTATTACCGCTACAAACGCCGGAAGCTCTGCTGTTTCAAACAAAGGCAATATAAAGGAAATATCCGAGGGTGTTATTATTGGAGGTACGGCAGTATACTGTTTTGACAGCGGCAAATTGGGGAAAATCACAGGTGGTGTTTTTTGGGGAAAATCATACAGCGCGGTACATCTTGGCCCAGATTGGCTTGCGCTCGAGCCAGGCTTAGAAGCATTGATAGGCAAGGGCAGATACCAAGCTAAAGGCACTGTAATTTTTGACGGCGAGGGAATGCCTCTTTGGCCAACAAACATGCAGTTGAAGACGACTTACTACATGAGCTTCCAGGAAGTGGCGGTCGAAGGAATTGAAGGGACCAGGTTCAGATACCTGACAGTCAACATTCCTGAAGGCTTTGGAAATGTAGTTGTCAACGGCAGCTTTGCGCAGTATCCTGGAGGAGGTATTTATACTGTAGGTGAAACAGTTGAGATCAAAACCTCTGAGCGCCCAGGTTATGTATTTGACGGCTGGACATCAACAAACCCTGCAGTGGTTTTCGAAGACCCGTATAGCCTAACAACAGCTTTTGTGATGCCATCTGAGGTTGAGATGGAATTTAGGCGTCTCGAAGTAACTGCCAACTGGAGCAGGGAAGGCGGAGAAGAAACCTTCCCCCATGTGCACATTGGAGGCAGTTATGCTGCAGATTCTGGCACAGGAGATTATGCCGTTGGTGAAGTTGTCTCGATTAGCGCTGGCGAACGGGCAAACTGTTCCTTTGAAGGTTGGACTACAGATTCACAAGACATTGATTTAGTCGATTTGGGGGCTGGGAATGCGACGTTTATTATGCCACCAAATGACGTTGCCCTCAAAGCCAACTGGACATGCGCAAACACTGGCAATCCAAACGGGATTAAATCAGCAGCGGCGCAAGTCATTTCCTCTATAGCAATGGAGGAGCTGGCGTTGGGCTATATCTTGAATGCTGAGGGTGAAAAAATCCAATATGCCATCGGAACCCTCGAGTCAGTCTACGGGCCTCTCTCCCAGCCAAGCATCAAGCAATTGTTTTGTGTCAATGAGAAAGTGAGGGATACAGTGTTCGAAGTTGCCATGAGCCAGATGTATCTTATTGGCAAATTGGCATCGGTTGCCCATGCTTACAAAAATATCGTTTCTAACGATAACGGAAATTGTGATGAAGATCAGATAATAATAGATGAATAAGACACAATTGCACTGTTATGTGTGAAAAATAAATTATTAAGTATATAGGGAACCCTGAAACCTGGCAACTTCTAGTTTCAGGGTTTTTTTAATTTGGGCTTCTATGTTTAGCGGCTATCCACATTATTTCTGGTTCTATGTAAAAATTCTAAGTGAGGAAAAACACAGGCGCAATCGATTTCCTACTTAAAACTGTAATTGCAAAATGAACTTCTAGAATTGCAAATTACGCAATTTTGCCATAGAACTCTGCAAATTCATCTTTTGTGAGGGTGTATGCCAGTTCATAGAGCATATCCCCCCGATTTTCAAATTCATTTTTAATAAACCTAGCCCGCCCCTCCAAAAAAGAGCTGCC
>Ga0082212_10000197_pt1 | contig 89429 bp, 74 predicted proteins | sample TergutNt197P3_FD_71548 | JGI IMG/M metagenome (GOLD analysis project Ga0082212, IMG submission 71548) | Neocapritermes taracua P3 segment gut microbial communities from Petit-Saut dam, French Guiana - Nt197 P3 | ecosystem: Host-associated > Arthropoda: Insects > Digestive system > Gut ...
TGCCACAGCCTACCTCACTGATACTCTGCTACACTCTCGTTATGCGTTTCATGGGAATCCAGGTTTTATGCTCGCTTTGCAATTTCATTCCAACATCACGTTCATTCTGCGGGCACTGCTTTCGCATTGCCGTCATACCAAGTTGCTCCCGTTTGGGTGCAACTTGGTATGAAAACCTTGTAGCACTAAGACAACCGCCTAGCACTCCGTGCTTCTGAGAATTGCTATAAACCATACATCTATCTAAAAGTGAATATTCTCAAACTGCTACGGTCGTTTACTTGCTCCAAGCGCCCTTGTCACAAGTAAACGACCCTAAACGACTATAGTATATTCATTTACTACCTGCGCGATACGTGTATATTATTCGGGGTTGCGTTTACATCATCCATAGGATATGGCACACCGTTTATCCATAGTGTCGCTTTGTTGTCTTTATTTAACCCCACCAGATAAACGTCACCGTCTAATACATGAATATTATTTATGTAGTATGCACCTTCGATGTGTTGTGGAACGCTGTTTTTCCAAAGTATTCCTACCTCTTCGCCATTGCTGTCAGCACTGCCGGCTACATACACGTCTGTTCCGCTTGTAAATACCGAGGAAAACCAAAAATCGCTATAGCTACCATTATTGTCACCAAGGGGTTGCGGAACTCCGTTGGCGAGAAGTGCTTGAGAATAACTTACTCCTGCTCCCACTTCTGTGCCTATTTGGCCAACCAGATAAACGTTGCCGCCCGATACAGAAATGCAACCGCTAAGGCCCGATGGCCTGAACAAACTGGGGAATTGCATTGCTTCGCCGTTTTTATAGAGAGTGCTTACATATCGTGAGGATGTTTCAGCATAGCAAGCTAGTGCGTAAACATCACTACCTTCCACAAACATGAAAGAGGAATAGCCACCCATTATTCCCGTAGGGTATGCGTCAAGATACTGGATGTTTCCATTTTTCCAAATCAGTGGACACATTCTGGTTGTACTATTCCATGCCATATCAAGCCCACTGACATAAATATCACTGCCGGAGACAATTACGTCCTGTGCGGTGGAGCGATGTGGCAGGATGCGCTTTGCTACTCCATTAGTCCAGAGAGTGGCGAGGTTGTCCTCCTGACCTGCAACGTACACATTGCCGTTCGATTCTGTGACAGAATACGCCCGTACGTTGGCTTTATAATCGGTGAGAGCGGTTGCGACACCATTTTTCCACAACACGCCAGCAGACTGGCTACCGCTTATTGATAGCCCAACTACGTATATGTCTGTGTTTGGCATGGGTGGCCTGATGGTTACATGACAGCCTGTCTGATAACCACCATCTTCTGTTGTAACCGTTATTATTGTGCTTCCGACTGCTACGGCTGTAACCACACCTGCGCTAACTGTGGCAATACTTGGGTCTTCACTCTCCCAGACCACTGCTCTGTTGGCGGCGTTATCAGGTACAACCGTCGCTGTAAGTGTCTCTTGGTTGCCTATTGTCATGTCCAGAGAAGTCTTGTCTATATGTATGCCTGTTACTCTGACCGGCTCACTAACCGTAACGGTACAAGTTGCCTGAAAACCGCCGTCATGCGCTGTAACCCTTATCGCCGTGCTACCCACTGCTATGGCTGTAACTACGCCATTGTTTACGGTTGCTACTCTTGTGTTGTCACTCGCCCAGGTTATACCTTGGTCGGTTGCTGTAGTAGGCTCTAATGATGCCCTGAGTGTATCTGTTTCACCAACTAACAGGGCTATATTATCCTTGTTCAGGCTTATGCCTGTGACGGGAACTTCATCTGAATCTACCGTAACTGTGCAGGTGTCTGTTTTGTTGCCTTCTATGGTTACGGCTGTCACTATCGCAGTGCCTCTAGCTATGCCTATAACTGTGCCGGTGCTGGTTACAATGGCTACTTGGTGGTTGTTGCTATGCCAGTAAAGGTTTTTATTTGTGGCATCACTGGGTAGTACCGTGGCTACCAATGTTTCGCTTTCTCCCTGAAATATGGTAATAGCCTTTTTGTTAAGGCTTACGCTCGCAGGCTCTATGGTTGTTGTGTGGTCTGTAACGGTAACATCGCACGTAGCTACATTGCCACCATCTTCTGTGATTGCTACGATGGTTGCTACGCCTTCTTCCAAGGCTGTCACTACACCTGTGCTGGATACTATGGCTTTTGCCGGGTTGGTAGTAATCCAGTTGATGTTTTGGTTTGTTGCGTTGGATGGTTGCAGGGTTGCTACTAATGCCTGACTGTAGCCTTTCGCCAGTGTCAGGCTGTCTTCGTTCATCTCAATGCCAGTGACTGCAACTGGGCTGGCGGCAACTACTATTTTTATTGGGGCTGGGAATAACCACCTGCTCTCTGATGTATACCAAGCTCTTATTTCTGCTTCTCCCGGACTTAGAGCTGTGACTACGCCGTTGCCGGATACTGTTACTACGTCTGTATTACTGTTTTTCCAATCTATGTTTTGGTCGGTGGCAATAGATGGCATGAAGGTTACTGCTATTAATTCGCTACCTCCGGTTACAAGTGCCATTTCATACTTGGCTGGATAGGCATCTATTGCTGGTATTGGGTCTTTTACTATTTCTACAAAGCAAGTGGCGACTGTTTTGCCACTATCAGCGGTCACGGTTACGCTACCTGTGGAAATGGGTGTCACTGTGCCTGCGCTATTTACTGTAGCTTTGGACGTGTCGCTGGATGCCCAGTTTACTGTGTCACCAGCGGCATAAAGGTAAGCAAAAGCGGGTAGCTCGATACCGCTGTCGCCTCCGTTTACCCCTGCTGGCGTGGCGATGACAGATGCCACTAGGCTACCTGTGGCATCTCCTGCGGCCAGTGTCATTGTGTTTTTACTAAGGGAGACGGCTTCACGAATTGGGGCAGGGCTTACGGCTACCTGGCAGGTGGCTGTCTTAGCACCATCCTGCGTGGTTGCTGTTATTGTCGCACTACCATCGCCAACTGCGTTAATTGTTACGACTAATCCTGTGCCGGACACTGTTGCGACATTGCTGTTGCTCGTTGTCCAGGTTACGGCTTTATTTGATGCACCGGCAGGGGACACTGTGGCTGTTAGTGTGCCTGTTGGGGTGGCCTCCATCTGAAGTACCATGGTAGGCGGGCTTAAACTTATACCACTGACGGCAACAGTGCTTTCTTTGTTGCCGCCACTGCTACAGGCAGAAAAGGTAAATGCCGTAACACAAAGGGCTAATAGCACCGCGAATGTGCTGGCTAAAGGATTGTTGAGAGGAAGTTTTTTGGGTTTCATAGCTCTCCCTATTGTGAATGTTGATAGTTGGCATCTCTAACTCTGTTGTTGACATGCCTTTGTGTGAAATTGCGCTACTGAGATTTTCAAGATGAAACACTTTATGTAAAAAGTTGCATTGTATTTTGTACAACGCCCTCAAATAACAGCAATATCGGTGTTTTGATTAACATCCGGTTTTTGCCATGAGTCGCCGACCATTTTTTTATTTGTATCTGAAACTGAAACTATTTACTTGCTTTAGAGACTTTGCTATAGTAATCAAGTTGTATCTTTTTACATAAAGTGTTTCATGAGACCATAAACACTGTATTAATTAGAGTTATTACTCGATCAAGTTTTGATGACTCAAAAAAGAAATTGAATCTGAAAACCAGAGTGTTGCATTAATAACGATATGAGCGACTTGCAAAACCGTATATTTTGCAGGTCGCTTAGGTATAATTCAAGAGGATGGGTATCGTATGACACATGAATTTGTTCTTCCACTCTTTTTGGGTAGTCGTGACGCTAAGGATGCAAAAATAGCTTTGTTTGGTGCATGTTGGGATGGCACTAGTTCCTTTAAGGCTGGTAGCCGGTTCGCAGGCTTTGCTGTCAGAGAGGCTTCGTATGGGATGGAAGAATTTAGCTTTTACCAGCAAGAAAGCCTTTTAGACATTCCTTTTACAGACTATGGTGACTTGTTTTTGCCACCCGGACAAAAAGAGATTGTCCTTGCTAGTGTCGCTTGTGCAGTAAGGGAAATCAGGGCAAGAGGGCAGTTTCCTATGGCCTTTGGGGGTGAACATCTGTTAGCGCACCCATTGATTTTATCTGCCTATGAGTTCCATAAGGACTTGGCTGTTGTCCACATTGATGCACATGCTGATCTGCGTCCAGACCTTTGGGGTGACACATTGACTCATGCAACGTTTCTAGGCAGGGTAGGGGATGTGATTGGGTTTGAAAACATTAAGCAGTTTGGCATTAGGTCTTGTAGCAGGGAAGAATGGGAAATAGCACAACAATTTGATATAATGCGCCCCTTCGAGTTAAGAACTATCAGTGCTCATTTAGATTCACTGGGCAACCGGCCAATATACCTTACTCTTGACTTGGATGTGCTTGACCCTAGCCTATACCCAGGTACAGGCACACCAGAACCGGGCGGAATTTCATGGGAATTGCTTATCAATGGATTAAAGCTGTTCCGGGGCAGACATCTTGTAGGGTTAGATTGTTTAGAACTAAGCCCACACTACGACCCCACCGGAGTTAGTGCCCAGACGATGGCGAAGACTCTGCGAGAGCTAATAATCATTGCAAACGCAAGACGCTAGTAAAGACTATATCTAGAACTGGCGCAAACCCTTGCCAGGTTTGAACCTGATGCTTTTGCCGGTGGGTATTTTTACGCTTTGCCCGGTTTTGATATTTCTTCCATACCCGCGTTTCCTTGGTCGCGGCTCAAACACCCCGAATCCACGTATTTCAATTCTTTCTCCTAATAGGAGAGCTTCTTTCATTACGTCAGTCAGCAAGTCGACAACGGCTAGAGCGGTTGCCTTTGAGCATGGATATGCTTGCATCAATTCGTTTGCGATGTCGATCTTTATCATCAGTAGCCTCACTTGTTAATAATAAACTTGACATAATTATTAAAATATTTCAAATACAACACAAATAAACCTTCATGTCACCAAGTAATATCTTGTTTCAACATTTTTTCTGCATCTTCGGCTGGCATTGGGCGGGAGAATAGGTATCCCTGACCTATATCGCACCCGAGTTTCCTCAGGTGAACAAGTTGATCGGCGTTTTCTATCCCTTCGGCTGTCACCTTCATATTCAGTGCCTTTGCCAACGAAGTTATTGCCTCGACTATGGCTGTGCTTTCATGGTCTAAGCCAAGTCCATCAACAAAACTTTTATCTATCTTTAACGTGTCGACTGGCAATCGCTTCAAATAGCTGAGGGATGAATAATCCGTGCCGAAGTCGTCGATGGCAAGATGGATTTTTGAGGATTTTAGAGCGGTCATAATTGCCAAACTCGTTGAAGCATCTTTCATTGTCGCGCTTTCAGTAATTTCTAACTTTAGGTACTGAGGCTCTAGTCCTTGTTTTTTTAGTGTTTCGAGGACCCTTTCTGTAAGATTCGGTTGCTGAAATTGGCGCATACTCAAATTAACATTCATGATCGACTCGGAATATGCAGGAAATTTTAGTTGCCAACTTCTTGCCTGACGGCATGCCTCTTCCAGTACCCAAGTCCCAATCGGTATTATTAGTCCTGTTTCTTCGGCAAGGTTGATAAACTCTATTGGGGGAACCAAGCCTCTCTCAGGATGTTTCCAGCGGACTAGTGCCTCCCAACCTCCAATCTTTCCAGTAGTAAGTGTAATTAACGGCTGGTAGTAAACCAGGAATTCGTTCCTTTGAAGAGCATGGCGCATTTCGTTTTCTATTTTCAATTGCTCGCGTGTTTGCTCATTCATGCTTTCGTCATATATTTCTAGTGTATCTGTTCCCTTGGTTTTTGCCCGATACATTGCAACTTCGGCATCCCGGATTAATTCGGTGGAAGTTATATCAGACCGGTTGCTCACAGCTAACCCCTGACTACAAGTCATGTAACATTCTTCGCCGTCAAGGGAAAAGGGATCTTCAAAGGTGTTTTTTATCCAGTCGGATACAAAAACGGCATCACCCAAATTATCCAATTCTTCAAACAAAACTGCAAATTCATCCCCACCAAGCCTAGCAATAGTATCACCCTGCCTTATGGCACTTCTGATTCTCTTTGCTATTTGGACAAGTAGCAAGTCGCCCATCTGGTGGCCTAGGGTGTCATTTAGAATCTTGAAACGATTAACATCTATGAATAACACGCCGATCCTGCTGTTGCGCTTTGCCATCATAAAAATTGCACGCGATACCAGTTCTGCGAAGAACACTCGGTTGGGAAGCCCCGTTAATCTGTCTTGGAAGGTTTGTATTGTTAAATTTGTTTCTACATTGTGAACATCAGAAATTAGTTGAAAAGAGCAAATAAAATCAACTATCTCTCCGTCATCGTCTTTTCTTGGTGTGATTGTAGACCCCACCCATGTCCAAACGTTTTGTCCGCATGCCAATCCCATGGTGACATCAGTGATTTTTTCACCTGACTTCATTGCTCTGATAAGTGGGCGTTCTTCATCTGGGAATGGGTGGCCATCTAACTGAAGTGACACATAGTCTTCTGCAAAAAGGTCTATTGCGGAAATTTCTTCATTGGAAAGTTCTCGCATTATATTATTGTGGAAGGCTTGACTCCAGTACTTGTAGTGCCCATCTATCGAAATTATGGCAACATTGGCAGGCATTTCATCAATTAAACCATGAAAATGCCTATCGAAACGAGTTGTCACGCCTTTGTGGAAGGTTTTATGTCTTGAGTGAAATATCGTCCGAAGTGTCAGGTGGTGGATTCCAAACAAAACGATAACCACATCCCCACTTAGTTGCAAGGTCCTGTCTATTACCGTTAATTCTGGATCATCGCCAATAATGCTGGGCACCAACAATATCCACAGTAGTGCCGCAACCGCATAGCAGAGTGCTACCAAAAAATTACTTACAAAATGATTGGAATGGATTGGCTTTAGTTCCATAATACTTTCTGGGGTGAGTGATTGGAAAAGAGCGTTAAGTCAAAGTAACTACTCTTAAGATAACGTAATAATTGAATTATTGGGAGTTTTTTTTGGAAATTGTGGAATCTTTTCTCGAATCGGCTCTATCTACTTTGAAGAGGGAGGAGACAAGAGAGCGTGCACAATCTATATTGACAAAATGGGCGGAGGCTTGGCAAGGGTCTACACGTAGGCTTACTCTGTCTGACTCCAATCATGGGACATACCTCCACTTTAACCAGTTAATTGGTGGAGTTTGGTGCAAGGCATTTACTTTTCATGCTACGCCGGGCAATGGTCTCAGTTTGAGAGGGCCTGATACTGACAGAACCCGCAAGTCCCATAAACTCCGCTCCAAAAGGCTGGATTCTGGGTCATTAGACAAACTATTTGAAGCATGGTCAACTCACCCGGAAGCCAGACCCGCTGGTAATGCTGTTATATTGCTCCTGGATGAGGCCCATGATGATGTTTGGGAGTCCTTTTTACATGAAGCCTTGTCTTGTTTGAACAATACTAAATAACAATAGACTATGGTTTTTTGGTTATCATTCTAAGTACGTGGCATTTGCCTCAATGATTAAATTTCGAGAAAACATGAATTTCAAGCAACCAAAATTCAAATCTGCACTCCATGTAATGCCTGGTGTTGAGGGGGGACATGATGGTTTACCTAGCAACAGAAGTGTTACTGTGGGAAACACAATACCTGAAACCCAGCGTAAGGGCATGACCACTCAGGATTATCTGGAAGGAATTTTTTGCGGGGACAGAACTCGCCTTGCCAGAGCCATTACACTAATTGAAAGTAATTCACCTAGCCATTTTGCTCAATCCCAAGAAGTTTTGAAATCAGTATTACCAAGAGCTGGAGGAGCAATACGGATAGGCATTACAGGTGTGCCAGGTGCCGGAAAAAGCACTTTTATTGAGGCTTTTGGAACGTACTTGACGAGTAGAGGCAATAAGGTTGCTGTCATGGCGGTTGACCCATCCAGCACTGTCACCGGAGGTTCCATACTAGGAGATAAAACCCGTATGGAAAGGCTTGCCACTGACCCTATGGCCTTTATTCGCCCAAGCCCTTCAGGAGGTACACTTGGGGGAGTAGCACGAAAAACCAGGGAGGCTCTCCTGATATTTGAAGCCGCAGGCTATGACGTTGTACTAGTAGAAACGGTTGGGGTTGGGCAAAGCGAAACTACTGTAAGGTCTATGGTGGATTTTTTCTTGCTTGTCTTGGTGCCTGGGGCGGGTGATGAACTGCAAGGCATCAAAAAGGGAGTTGTGGAACTTGCAGATGCGATTTTGATAAACAAGGCAGATGGATCAAATATTATCCCAGCGCAGGCCGCCAAGGCCGAATATGAAAGGGCTTTGCATTACCTCCAACCTGCAACCGATGGATGGCAAACAATTGCAATGACAGCCTCTGCTTTGACAGGCGATGGTATCCCAAAAGTTTGGGAAGAAATTGAGAGCTTCATTAACTCAACAAAGCTCTCTGGCGCTTTCCAGAGTCGTCGCCAGATGCAAGAAAGGGCTTGGTTGAGGGCTATCGTGGAAGGCTACTTGATCGAACAGTTTTATGCAAATGATCAAATTCAGCAACTCTTGCCATTATTAGACAGTGCTGTGATGAATGGGGAAATCCCTGCAACTACAGCCGCACAAAAACTGCTGGACACATTTGATGCAGATCGGACAACTAAATGAATATTGAAAAGCAGAACCCAGTTGATCGATGGTTGTTGCTTTTTGCACTACTATTGATGGTTTTTGGCGTTGCATGGGTATATTCGGCCACAGGAATTCGACATGAAAACACTTTTTTTATCAGGCAATGTGTCAGTGGATTTATTGGCATAGCACTGATGTTGGCTTTCAGCCATCTGGATATTTCTAGATTTTTAAGCTCGCACAAATTGATGCGTGGAACGTATGTTATCTTTATTTTTCTTTTGATAGCAGTATTTTTTAGCCCGACAAGAAACGGAGCACACAGATGGATTATTATTTCCGGCTTTAGTTTGCAACCATCTGAGTTCTTTAAGCCATTTTCTGTAATTTGGACTTCATGGCTGATGTATAGGCACAGAGAGTCATGGACAAAGCGGCGGGAAGCCATACCGAAATTGGTTATACTATTTCTATCGTTACTATTGCCAATGACACTAATCTATATGGAACCGGATATGGGAACAACAATTCTGATATTATTTGTTTCCCTGTTAGTAATTTTCCTTGGTAGTGCTCCGAGATGGGTGTTTGTTTTTGGCCTACCGGTATTAGTTATTGTCGGAAGTCTTATTGTCGTTTCTAAGGAGTATAGGTACGAAAGAATAAAAGCATTTTTTAACCCTGCGTCAGTAGATCTAAGTGGAACAGGATATCAAGCTGAGCAAAGCCTGATAGCGTTTGGCAATGGAGGTGTGCTAGGAGTCGGCCCAGCGGCTGGACAACAAAAATTGAGTTTTCTCCCTGAAGCGCATACAGATTTTATATACGCAATCATTGGAGAGGAACTGGGGCTACTTGGAACTTCTGTTGTATGGCTTCTATTTGCTGGATTTCTTTGGAGGGGGTGTCGAATAGCACTGGCCTGTCGCGATCCCTTTTTGCGCCTCTGCGCAGGTGGTTTTACCATTTTGATAGTCTCTCAGGCTCTTATTAACATGAGCGTAGTGCTCAACTTGGCACCAAACACTGGAATTCCACTTCCGTTCGTCAGCTATGGTGGTTCAAGTCTTATGGCAACCCTTGTGTGCCTTGGACTTTTGCTCAGTATCAGCAGAAAGGCTGTACCATGATTTTTGCCAAGGAATCCCAACCAGAAAAGATCGATTTTTCTGCATACCCTCCCAAACAGGTAATTGTAGCCGGAGCAACTGGGATGATAGGCCGAGAGATTGTCCGCCTCTTGGAGGAAAGGCCAAATGTAAAATTCACTGCTCTGGTGCGTCGTTTTGGTACGCTCGGTGATATTAGCGGGCGCGTTAAGGAAGTGGAATTTGACTACGACAACCTCGAATCATTTTCCATGATAGGATGTGATTTGCCTTGTGACGTGCTCTTGTGCGCTCTTGGGACAACTATTAAGAGGGCTGGATCGCCTACAGCCTTCAGACGTGTCGATCAAGAATATCCTGCTCGGCTATTTGATCGTTTGGCACAATTACATAACAAGCCAATGGTTGGGCTTGTTTCGTCAATCGGAGCAGAAAAGCCCAGAGGGTTGTACTTAAAAACTAAACATGCTGTGGAGCAGAGGCTAATCGCCAGCGATCTGCCACATCTGATTGTGCGCCCGTCTCTGCTACTTGGTGATAGAGAAGAGACCAGGCCAAGGGAATGGCTATATAAATCTATTTTGGTGCCGTATTTGGCTCTCATCAAAATCATAGCACCACAATTCCGACCGCTCTGGCATTTCGCCCCGATAGAAGCCTGCAAGGTGGCAGAAGCTATGGTCAGGATATGCGTCGATGAGCCGCCCATAGAAAAGAGCAAAATTTTAGAAGGCCTAGCACTACATCACCCAATAATGCAGTAATCCTATTACAAGCTGGTTGGGGAGGAAGGATTTGAACCCTCGAATGGCGGGATCAAAACCCGCTGCCTTACCACTTGGCTACTCCCCAGTGGAAATGTCTACTCTATCTGAGCTTGCTCAATTTTTCCACAAAAAAAAGCTGACAACTATCAAGAGTTTGATTTCATTCGTATTCAATGGTTGCTGGTGGCTTGGAAGTAATGTCAAAAACTACCCGATTGATACCCTTTACTTCGCTGACAATTCTCTGGGAACAACGTTCTAATAGTTCATGTGGCAGGTGAACCCAGTCGGCTGTCATAAAATCCTCGGTTTGAATAGCCCTTAGGGCACACATATTTTCATAAGTTCTTTCGTCACCTGAGATACCAACAGTTTGAACGGGCAAGAGGGCTACAAATGCCTGACTGGTTAGTTTATACCAACCAGAATTTTTAAGTTCTTCAATAAATATTGCGTCAGCTTCTTGGAGGAGTCCTATCCTTTCCTTGGTAATTGCTCCCGGGATTCTGACCCCCAGGCCTGGGCCTGGGAAAGGATGTCTCCATACCATGTCCTCAGGCAAACCCAGTGCTAACCCAACCCTACGGACTTCATCCTTAAATAGCTCTCTTAAGGGTTCTACTAGTTCCATATTCATTCGCTCTGGTAGCCCCCCCACATTGTGATGGGATTTGACTAAGACAGAACCAGTTATTCCTACGCTCTCAATGACATCAGGATAAATTGTGCCTTGACCAAGGAATTTTGCCTTTGTTGCCTTTGCCTCTCTTTCAAATACTTCGATGAATATTCTGCCTATAGTTTTTCTCTTTTGTTCGGGGTCTGTTATACCTGCCAAGCCACCCAAAAATTCATTGGATGCGTCTACCCACTTGACTGACAAATCAAATGGAGCAAAGGCTTGTTGAACATGGCGCATTTCATCCTTGCGCATCAGCCCTGTGTCTACATATACACATGTAAGCCTTTTGCCGACCGCTTTTTGAAGGAGTAGGGCAGATACGCTGGAATCCACCCCCCCTGAAAGCCCGAGGACAACTGTCTCTTTTTGCCCAATTTGATTCTTTAATACTTCGATTTTTTCTTCAATAAAGCTGGCAACATTCCAATCCAAACTCATTTGACAAATTTGCAAAAAGTTTTGAAGTATTGCATTGCCTTCCTGAGTATGAGCCACTTCTGGATGAAACTGGAGTCCAAATCTGCTTTGGGACTGATTTTCTATGGCAACAAATGCGCACTCGGCATTTTTGGCAGAAACCGTATATCCCTCTGGAAGTGTATCTAGGTGGGTACCATGACTCATCCAAACCGATTGTTCGGCCTTTATACCTCTAAACAGTAAACTATCCGCATCCACAATCTGACACGGCGTTTTTCGATATTCATGCTTTGTCTCGCCTGAGATTTTTGCGTTGGAATGTTTTGTAATCAACTGCATTCCGTAACAAATGCCCAATATCGGAACTTTAATGTCGAGTAGGCATTTATCAAAGCAGTGGCTATTTGGATCGTACACAGTACCAGCACCACCAGACAAAATAATGCCCTTGAGGTCGATACCTAAAATTTCTTCTTGCTTTACATCTGGCGGATATACAAGGGCAAGAGCACCCAGATCACGGAGTCGACGTGTGAGGATGTGTGTATAAGGGCTCCCAAAATCCAAAATCGCAATACGTTCGTGGCGCATTTGTCTCCTACCAGTTCCTCACAATAATCTGTGACATAATAGATTACGCTATTTTTTTAATAAGACCAAGAATTACTCACAACACCAAAGCAAACGTTTTTGTTGTTAAATAGGGTAGGGGGCAGGAACCATGCGGTTCTTGCCCCCTACCTACGTTGTATCCAAGTTTTGAGCTGTTGTTGTTATACCAAGTTGCACCCATACGGGAGCAACTTGGTATAACGGCAATGCGAAAGCAGTGCCCGCAAGTTTTTGAAAATTCGGGCTTTGCTCGTGTTTGCAAAAACATTTGCGCTTCGCGTTTAATCCCGATTAAACGCAACCTAGTATTATTTGATCAGAGCCAAGAATACTTGATCAACCTGATTTGTCCGTGCTAAAGCACCATTACCGGTTTGGCTCAATATCTGACCTTTTGCCAGTTCCATGGCTGTATTGGCAACGTCTATTTCACGGATCTGGTTAAAGCTAAAACTGTTGTTTTCGGGCTGTATTGCTGGTGAATCGGACAACATGGAAGCCCTCATTGTCCTAGCAGATTGAAGAGCCTCGCTAACTATTGATAGTTCGGAAAACTCATCTGCGTAGCTGACCTTTCCAGTCATCTCTGTAGGTGGTTTAGCTATTCCATGCAGGGAATTACCATACTGACCAGTGGGGGTGAATGATGGGATATTTTGAGGAATGGTGCTCATTTTGGATTCTCCAGACAACTAAAGGGCAGGCGAAATGGAAGTGTTGCAAAAAATGTGGCAATGCTTTTTGGAAAAATACTTATAGGAATGCCCGCCGAATGTCATTCTGAAGAGAAGACATTCGGCGGGCGCACGGAACCCAATGCCCCGTGCAGGGAACCAATCGTCATATTCGATTCAGGCTATCCGCCTGTTTGCTATCTAAGTAAGCTCAGTACTGCCTGGGCGGCCTGATTAGCTTGCCCTAAGGCACTGGTTCCTGATTGGTTTAATATTTGGAATTTGTTTAGAGCGATCACTTCGTCTGCGATGTTGGCATCTCTGATTTGGCTGTATGCGTTGGTAAAATTTTCTACCTGAATACCAAGAGATTCGGCCACTGATGTAAGTTGCTGTTGGTTGGCCCCAATGGATGCCCTCATCATGCTGATGGACTGAATTGCATCGTAGAGAGGCTTGCGGATCTCGTCTGCTTTATCAACAGAGGTAATCGTATCAATGCCCGCCCTAATGCCCTGACCTCCATTAATAGGGCCATCAGAGCCATCGATGGCTGTCTTAAAAATGACTGCCGGTGTAGCGTTTGTAGGTCTCGGTTCGGCGAACTGGCCTGTGGCTATCCCAATCCTTGAGTAGTCGGCCACAGATACACCAACCGTACCGGTGACGAATATCGTCTGACCGTTGAAGGTGGTTTTTAATCCGATGTCGGCTATACCATCGATGATCCTCTGGAACTCCAAGTTGAGTGCCTGGCGGTTTGTATCGTTAATGGTGCCCGTTCTGGCCTGTTCCGTCAATTCCAGTGCCCTAGTGAGGAGGCTATTGACCTCTTCCAGCACGCCATCTGCCACCTGTAAATACGAAATACCATCATTAGCATTTCTCCTGCCTTGGGCGGCAATACGGATATCGGCGCCAAGTCTGTTACTGATTGCGAGACCAGCGGCATCGTCAGCGGCACGGTTGATACGGAGGCCAGTGGTTAGGCGCTCGATAGTTTTTTCAAGACCCATCCCGGTGATGCCTAATTGTCTAGACGCTCTGAGGGCCGAAGTGTTGTGTAGGATGCTTTGACTACCCATAGTGGTTCTCCATGCCCTGAATAGGCAGAGGACGTGCCAAAACAAAAAGGCAATTTTGGCCTACTTATACCAATACGCAATCGTGGGATTGCACATTGGAGTGGCTGGTGGCTAGAAAAGGAAAGGCGGGATATTAGGTATGTAGCCTTCGCAAGTTCAACAATCCAAATCCGATCAAGGCTATCATGGGTGCAATTACCCCCCAATAGGGCGGGATTTGCCCTGCTTTTGCGGCACCTTCAAATAAGTTTTGTAGCCACATAAAGAGTAGGCTAAGTATTAAGGCATGGCCGAGGGCTTGTCCACGTCCCATGCGAGGATGCGGAAAGGCAAATCCTAGTGATGCAAAAAAAAGACATGGCCCAATTAGCCATTTCAATAGCCTACCCCACAGCATTGTTCCTCGAACTCCGCTCGGTGCCCACGCTTGCCATGTAAATAAATCGAGTGTGGGTATTTCCTCTGCTTTTTGATACTGTCTGAGCGAAGCGGCTGGGAATAGCGTTTCGGCGGATACTCCCGGCAACCATTCTTGGTCATTCCAATTGAGTTGCTGAGTGAATGTTTGACCTTTTTCCCAGTATAGAATAGATGGTGCCAGTGTTTGGGAAAGCAATGGAAACCCCCAGCGCGTCTGACCTTCCGAGTACCAAAAAATACCTGTAGCACCTAAAAATAAAGTTGTAGGTGTCTCCTCGAAACTGATGTTTTCCATTGTTGTATGGCTGTCTTGTTTTCCTACTTTAACTTGCTTGTAATACCGGTCCTGATAGGCATAGGCCAATGGTGAAACATAGGCTTCAATAACAAATACGGCAAAAATTGCAAGGCTCCAAGACTTCCAAGATGAACGAACCCACTGTATTAAACTCACACCACCTGCCCTAAGTGCCACCCATTCTCTAGAAATGCTTGCATCAGAAAAGGTTAATACCCAAGCAAGTAGAAAAACCACTGGCAAAATAAAGGGTAGGGTGACTGGAAGGTTATAGATCCAATACTTGACGAATATCCATAGTCGCCCTTCACCTATGGACACCCATTGGGCAAGGCCGGCAAACTCCATAAAAACATGAAAAACTACAAAAATTGCCAGTACACCCGCGAAATTAGCCCACCACTTTCTTGAAGTCCATCGGCCAATCAAATTCTTTCTGTTCCTTCCTAAATCTCTCCCATATATAAATTTGCTAGTAATTCCACTATTGGTTGCAGTCTGGGTGCTGAGCAAAACATCTTCGGTGCCAAAGGCATCCGCTTCTGATTTTTGAAAAAAGCCGAACAATTTATTTACAGTCTTTTTACGTTGTCCGTGTCTGGCTGGATACATCTTCTTGAGCAGGAGCAACCAGCCGGCCAACAAAAAGAAAAGAGGCACTAGAAAAGAAGCATAAACCCAATTAATTGTGTTGTTTTCGATCCATCCTTCAACTACCTTGACAATGACAAAATATAACAAAATAACACCAATGCTTTTAACAAAGCCACCACCTCGGTAGAATCGGGGATGACTAAGGCCGATAGCTATTCCAAGTAGCAAAAGGGCGCAACAAGCAATTGGGTTAGAAAACCGCCTAGACAATTCAACTCTTGCTAGACCCTGATTGTTGGAGTCCACTCTATTTGAAGTAGCAAACAATTCAGAAGTACTCAAATGTCGGACGGCAGTCGGCTGATAATAAGCCTGCTTTTCTATCTGGATTTGCTGGTTCACCTCAAAGGTTTTGTATGATAAATCCATCAATCGGCCACTTACATCTCGGTTTCTGGCTGAGGCTTTTCCAAACACGTCCTCAAACCGAAAACTCAACTGCATGCTATCAAACGACTCATTGTCAATTGATATAACTTTTTCTAACTTAAAAGTGTATTTATCTCCAATTAAATGAGATACAGAATCTGAACTGATCTGCATTATATGCAGTTTGTTGTCGTCACTCGACATTCCCCAATATATAGAATGTCCGCTTGACCGAGTAGAGCTTTTTTCGCTATCTTGTTGAGATTGTGAAAGATATCCATTTTTTAATAATTTGGGTTCTTCGCCTGTCTTTGGCATATAGCCGCCTGACTGGGCAGTTTCCTGGGCAAGGTTATAAAATAATTGCTTTTCCATCCTGCTTGCCCAAGGAGAGACCCAATGTGCATTAATAACACTGCCTAGCATTAATATTACCGACAAAACGCCCCATGGAATTATAAAGCCGCGCTTGCCACAACCCAAACCCTGAAGAGCCACAAATTCTGAGCCTTCCGATAGATATTGCGTCCCCAAAAGGCCTCCTAAAACTGCCGCCATAGGCAAAATAAGGCCAACATTCCACGGGATTGTCGTGAGGAGAAGGGGGGCTAAATGATAAATTGATGCCTGTTGATCAAATAGGATTTTGGAAATACTCTTGATTTCCCATGCCAATAACAAACCGCCAAAAAAACCAAATCCTGCCAAGATTTGTAGTCCCCAGCGACGCAGAAAGTATCTAATAAGGATAATAGGCATTTCTGATACTTCCAAATGAATCTGTCACCGCCCACTTCCAGCTTTCGATAATGTATATTATGTAACCTAAGGATGAAGAGACGATGGGAGAATTATCAAGTGATGTGACTGTAAACTTTGATATCAATGTTGTTGTTGTGGTCGAATTGTATTCCATAACTGTAACCCGCTTCTTATTTTACTCTTTTTATACGACAATCCCACATTATTTTGTCGTTCTCTTTTGCAATTCTAGAAACATGGCAGGGCAACAAAGACATAAGAGGAGTGCTGACATCTCTAAAGGCACAAATGTGCTTAGTGGCAGTAATAATGTCTTTACCTTAGTTCGCCTGTCAGGAGCTAATAACGCTCGCCTGACAAAACCGATGTGCATTAGTTGTGGCATTTTTTGTCTCCAGCTTTCAGTTAGCATGAAATACAATTTCATTCCTATCGTCATTCGTTGTATTTCATGTATTGAAGTGAAACTTTGGTTACTTTTGGCCTATAATAAGAAGGATGTGGGGGCACATAAATGGACATCAATCTAACGGCTAATATGTTAAACAAAAAGGCATTAGCACTTTTAGGTGATGAGTCATTGGAAGAATTAAGCGAAGAGGCATTAGCACTTTTAGATGATGAAACATTGAATGAGTTAATACAGTCTATGACTGAATATAAAGAAACATTGAACGAATTGGCGCAGGCCATGGCTACATTTAATGAGGCAAAACAAGCCTCACACCAAGCTCCCTGCAACCAAATACGAGCCGCTTGTGTAATAGCCACATGTACGTAAATCGCTAAAACCATCGCCATATCTTTTCTTTGTATTTGAACTGCTTAAACATCTGGGTATCCTCAAGGTGAGGCAGTATCTCCTTACCTGCATATTCAGTTATTAGCTGGTCAAAGAATTTTTGAGCATTTTTGTCAGCGGCAGTATAAGAAGTGCCCTCAAACTCAAGTAATTTGGGCATAACCTTAGGCGAACTTGCCCCAAAGTAAATCAGTTTTGATTTTTCTTTTTCAGCCTCAGACCGCTTTCTCTTTTTTATTTCCACGCCCGGCGGTCTGATAGCCGTCTTTGCGTTGGCAAAGTCTAAAGGCGAGGCATTTGTAAATTCAATCTGTCATAACATGGCATCCTGCATCTTTTTGAGGCTACCTTGCAATGCCTCTGCCCCTTCCCTTGCCGCTAGTTCAAAGTCCTCCCTGATAACCTTGCATATTCAAGTGAAAACATCTTTAGCTTGAAGCAGGCAACTTTGGATAACAAGGAGGCAAAAAAAACTACAGCAAGCCAAGCATTTCCATGCCTCCACCGTTGCAAAACAGAAAGTCCGTGCCGAATGGGACAAACTTTTGTTGACTGCCACAATTGTGGACACCTGCACCTGACTTATTTCCACCTTTTAGGGGCATTGTTCCAAATGTATGCTTGATTAATATATTCCCTAGAGCCCTTTTCAAAACCCCATGTGGTTTTGAAACAACGGAGTTGGTAGGCTGTGCCAGAATGTAGCCGAATCCTGCGTAACATTGTATTTTTCATAATTTGCAGTCACTAAGCAGGATACGGCAGATGTGAAGGCGCAGACGAGAAACTGGGTTTTGAAATTTCCTCCCTAGATTACCTTGGCAGTTAGTAAGTCATGTATGTGCAATATCCCTATTGGTTTGCTATTGTCAGTAACAATTAGAAACGTGATTTTTTTTGACTCCATCACCTTCGCGGCTTCGATTGCTTGGATGCCCTGAGTTATAACCGTGGGCTTGGCAGTCATTATTTGAAAGGCTTTAAGGTCTAGTGGATTCTGTTTCGCAACTTCTGCTTTTTCCAGTGCGCGTCGTATATCCCCATCGCTTATGACCCCTACCAGTTTGTCTGATTCCACTACGGCGGTCATTCCAAATTTGCCCGCAGTCATAGATGATAAAATCTTGGTCAACTTGTCGCTCGGTGATACATGTGGAAATTCAGTGTGCATCAAATCTTTTGTTTTAAGTAACTTAGCTCCAAGATTGCCTCCTGGGTGATATTTGGCAAAGCCATCAACGCTAAATCCCGAAAAGACGATTCTTTCTGCCGCAAGCAGGTCGCCCCAAATAACCTGTAGAGTGGTACTTGCCATTGGGGCGTGGTTTAAGGGGCATCCCTCTCCTTCCGGAAGACTGTAAGTAAATACCCACCTTGATGCCTGTGCTAATCGGCTTTTGGATTTTGAAGTTATACACCCAATCGGCACACCTTCCCTCTGCAACGCAGGTAGCAGACGCAATATTTCTTCGCTTTCTCCACTATTGCTGAGGAGTAGCGCAATGTCATCATCTGTCACCATCCCCAGGTCGCCATGGAGGGCATCGGCTGGATGCAGAAAAAAACTTGGGCAACCAGTGGAGGCAAAAGTAGCAGAAATTTTCTGTGCAACTAAGCCTGATTTGCCTATTCCACTTAGGACTAATCGACCCTTGGAATTTTTTAATGCCCCAAGCCAATCATCAATCAAGGCACGTTCTAGGCTTGCCTCCAGAGCGGTCAGAGCAGTTCTAGCGGCTCCCAAAACTATATGACCAGGAGTTTTTTGGGGTATTGCTTTTTTGGGGGGTTTCGTCGACACAATTGACTCCATATCCTGATATTGCTAAGGTGTTATTACAAAAATGTTAAATTTCACACTGGGTAAATTCAGTACTGAAATTAACTATTTTCATTCTAAATTCAAGTCAGCTATTTAGCTATATAATACTAAGTTGCGTTCAACACGGATTGAACGCGAAACGACACTGCCTAGCAGGCATAGCTTGGCAAAAAAGTTGTACCGCCTTGTCAGCTAAACCTTGGAGGCAGTAGCAACAAAATTGGCACATCAAAATGGAGTATTTGTGTTTTGCGTCAGTTTGGGATGTAGCACTGGGATGGAGAGCAAATAGCTTCCCCCATGTTTTCAAAAGGGAAATCTAATGGAAATATCAAATGTTCGCATTATTAAGATTGAGGGCGACGACAAGCTAAAAGCCCTAGCATCTGTGGTATTTGATGACTGCTTTCTTGTCAGTGACATGCGAGTAGTAGAGTCTGACGATGGCTTTTTTGTGGCAATGCCAAGCAAAAGGAAGCGGGATGGTAGCTATAAAGATATAGCCTACCCATTGAATAACGACTTCCGTCAGGAGCTAGAACGCAAAGTACTTTTGGAATACGAGTCTGTAACAGCAGTAAAGGCTATTTCAAGAATCGAGACAGGCGAAGCTCAAACCGTCAGACCTGATTTGCTTGGTGTGGAAGAATTCGGGTTTACTCCCAAGCCTACCAACCAGTAGCGCAATTCGGCTCTTGAAATCACCCAATATAGTCAAACAGGCTATTTCTACTCATTTTGGAGATCACCGAAAATGTAGCATCCTGTGATGCTTGTTCGGCGATGAACTGTGTAATTATCAATGGATAATCTGGGGCTTCATATACATTTTGAATTGACTGGAGAGTCTCGTTAATGTCCCCAAGGTTAAACCCTGCATTTTCTGTCTGCAAATGCCGAGCACCGACAGTGGCTAAACAAACATTTACTCTGTCATAAATGGCACGAATGTTTTCAAATGCTTGCTGTATCATGGCCGAATCATCCAAAAGCATTCCGTCTCGCAACTGAGAAACAGCTACAAAAATATCTTGGTTTGGATCAATAAAACCTGTGATTGGGTCCCTAGTTCCCTGAAAAACATATTCTCCAGTCAAGTTTGTAGTGACTGTAGCTGTGGGCGAAATGTCTAGGTCAATAGCTCCCATATTTCCGTCATAGATGGCGGCAAAAGGCGTTGATCCATCATTTGGGTCAGGGATTGGCCAGGGAAAAGGCGGATAGGGTTGCCCTGCCATCCAAGGTGCTGGAGGTATCAGGCCAGCATCATCCCAAGGATTTACCATTGTATATGGCTGAGTCTGAGTCTTGGTTCCGGCAAATAGAAACTTCCCCTGCTCCTTGGTATTGGCCAAATCAAGTATCGTTGTAAGTATTCCATTGACCTCAGCCGCCATTGCCTCTCTACCTCTAGGGCCTAGTACTTCCGATCGGCCTTCCTCAGCTAGTTCCAGCACCCTATCCATTTGATTTACCACTAAATTAAGGGCGGATTCTGTGCCTTTTAGAAAGCTGATTGCACTTTCACCTTGCTTGACAAACATTTTATTGCGTTCGATAGAAGTCTTAAAATCCATCACAAGCGAAGCACCGGTTGGATCATCGCTCAGCCGCGTTATGCGTTTATCTGTAGTGATCTGCTCTTGCAAAATACCCAAGCGTTCCTTAGAACGCTGTAAGTTGAGCATTGTTTGATAGCTTCGATATGGGTTGGGCGTACGTAATGTCATTTTTGCCTCTTATCTTCCGAAGTTATTTACCAACTGGTCTAATAATTGGTTTATCACACTGATAAATCGAGAACATGCCTGATAACTGCGCTGGAAAACCATTAGGTTTGTAGCTTCTTCGTCGAAGTCCACAGCCGATAGGCGATCTCTTTGGATTTCAAGCGCAACCCTGATGTTTTCATCAGTATTGGCATCTGACTGCAATTTAAGAGCCAGATTCCCGATTTTGTTTGCCATGCTGGAAATATATGAGCTGAAAGGCCCCTTGGTTACTGGCGCACCATTCACTAGGTATCTAACAGAGTCAGGTTTGTCCTGCAGTTCAGCCAGTTGAAGTGCTATCGCATTATTTCCAGGCTCGCCAAAAGCATCAGCGGACGCCACTAACCTTGGATTATCAATAATTGCCTGATTAACATTTAGGTTTCTGACCATGCCCTTATAGTTATTGTTGATGTCTATTGCTACACCTGTTCCATTATTCAATGGCAAACCAAACGCTGGGTCGCCAGGGGTTTCCTCATTACCGGATTGGGGTGGGCCATAGTCAAAATTATTACCAACGAAGAAGTGATAGCCTGCAGTTCCTTCAAGACCAGCCCCATAATAGTGAAGTTGGTTTACTTGCTGAACAACATTACCCGCCAATATATCAAGTTCGGTTAGTTGGTCTGCCAACAAGTGATCACGGAGATCTATCATTCCGCCCAACGTGCCACTCTTGATGGCGGATGTAACCTCAATTTTTTCGCCCTCATGCCAAATCCCAGGTGGGTCTTCATAAGGATTGCCCAGCACTACCTCAACCTTATAGAATCCTTCATTAAGAGGGTCACTGTTTGTTACCATCGTCATAGCCTTGGTTCCAGTAACCAGTGGTATGCCGTTTTCCAGTGTAATGGTCATCCGTTCCTGTGTGTCTTCATATACATGGATACCAACCAACTCTGCCAATTTATCAACCAGTGCCTGTCTCTGATCCCTAGAGTTGTTATCGCTACCCTTTGGAACTTCTTGGGCAATTTGGTAATTCAGTCTTGCAATATGTGCTGTAATAGTGTTCACTTCATTTACAATACTTGCTACCGACCTATTGGCTTGGGCACGCTTTTCTTCAATAAGGGCATAGCGCGATTGTAGGCCGACGATCCAAGTTTGAGCCTTTGAAACTACATTCATTCTGACCGCATCGTCCTCTGGCCTTGCCGCAAGTTCTTCAAAAGATTGGAAAAAACGTTGTAATTCAATCCCGAACCCAGACTCGCCATTTTCCACAAACAGCGAAGCAACGTTTTCAACACCTTCATAGCGAGTTTTTGTCCCAAACATCCGAGTGATGGTTTGGGTAAGTTGCATATCTAAGAATCGATCCCTGATGGCCTGCACCTGGTTTACGTTTACACCAAGGCCAAACTGGAGTTTGTCTATTTGTACTGCATAACCTGTTTCCAAGTTCACCCTCTGGCGGGCATAGCCAGGAGTATTTATATTTGCAATATTTTGCCCAGTTACGTTGATGGCATTTTGGGCCGCCTGAAGGCCGGTAAGACCTATTCCCATCCCCGCCGTGAATAGATACATTTTGCCCCCTACGCCTGAGCTTCAATTCTGCTGGTAAATACTTTTGGAAGTTCTGCCTGGCACTTCGCCTTGTACGGCACATCAGACCCAAGAGCCAAAATTGTTGCTCTAAGCGGCGAATACAGAGCAGTTATGATTTCACCAATCCGTTCTATTTTTTGCCTGATCTGACCAGCTTTTTCATTATCCTTTGGCCAGTCAACAATTTCTGACCAACGGATAGCACTAATCAAGGGCATAGGGTCTTCACCCTGGATTAGGGTGCGCTCTAATTCGTCTAGTAATGCAGGCAATGAATGCAACATGTACAAGCCTCCAACCCCTATAGGGCAAGGCTTGTACCAACTTGATTATGCTATATCAGTCAAGGTCAGGCCATGAAATCAAAGCCACCATCGGCAAAAAGTGCCTCATTTTCCTGATTGCTATCTTCAGCATCAACATCGTCGTCTGATTGGTTTCCGGACTTTCTTCGTCTTTGCCTCTCATGGCGTTCTTCAGCACGAGTGGCCTCGGAGCGTTCAATATTGCGGACAGTATTACTATCCTCGGCCATTCTATCTGCTAGGATTTTCTTAAAATTCTCTTCCCGTTGTAATTGAGTGGCAATGTCATGGGCTACCCTAACCCCCTCACTGTGGGCACTTTGAAAAACCATTCGCTGTCCAAGGGGCGAAACCATAGCACACCATCAATTGCGATCAACTGCTACGCAGTATATGTTCCCGCAAAAGGCTATCTACGACAGCAGAAGTATCAGGACGATAATTACCTGAATTAAGCTGATTTTGAACAGCCTCAATACCGGAAGTACGCACGTTGGGCATTTCATTAATTTTTTCATGCGCACCAGACACAAGTTGTGCGGCAGAAGATACTGAGAGTACATCATTTGTATCGGCGTTTACGCCCTTGCCAGGCAAACCTGTAGAGGCAATATTTCCCTTTGAGCGAACCGCATCAACCCCTCCAGAACCACCTGATATTCCGCCACCGACTCTCATGTAAACACCTCAATAGCTATTACCGTTTTTGTTGCTCAAGGACTTTGAACCAAGCCCGCATATGAGCAGAAAACAGCCATGATTTGCAGACAAATCATGGCATAGCAATAATCTGCTTTCAAAAAAACTGAATGCAACCTGCTATAAGAGGTATCGGAACTTCCATACTATTAGTTAAGGATTTTTTATTGGTTACAGTTTTGTAAGGAGTGTGCTCTTTGCACTTCCAAAGATTGTTTTGCAAAAAACCAAAAAACGAATAAAAAAACCTAGTGAACAGCCAAGTCGATAACACGCCACCTTTTTTCTTCTAAGGGAGCGTGTTGAAATCGTTGTTAATCAGAGGTATCCAGCCTTTATCTATCCAGCCTTTTCTTCCCCATCTGCCCTTGCTTGCAACATCCTCCAAGATTCTTCAAGCCTTTCAGCCAAGCCCCAAGTCTGTCCGTTTGATACGGCATGTTGCACAATTGCCTGATCCAGCAGGTATTCATAAGTGCTACGCTCTGTCTGGTTTACGTCGAAAAGCCCGGAGGGTTCGACTGTTTTTCTTAGCATCTGAATCATCTGAGCCATTAGCATCCCTTCAAATTCGGCGGCGGTTTTGGCTATCTTGTCGGTTTCATTTTTTGGTATCTGTGCGTTTTGTAGCACTGAGATGGGATCAACATTCGATGTAAGTGTCGGAAAATCAATCATTATAGTATCCTCAGCTCGGCAGTAAGTGCGCCAGCATCTTTGATGGCTTGCAAAATCGCTACCAAATCCCTAGGCGTAACCTGCATGGCATTCAGCGACTCGGCTAATTGGCCAACCGTAGTTCCAGCTTCGGCCTTCAAGGTTTTGCCCGCATCTTCTGTCACAGATACATTTCTGACATTGGCAACCGCTGTTGAGCCACCACTTAATGCCTGTGGTTGCGAAACTACGGGAGTACTAGAAATTTGTATTGATAATCCACCATGCACAATATGCACGGCATCCACCATAACGTCTGACCCCATGATGACAGTTCCTGTTTTTTCGTTGATAACCACTCTGGACTTTGGTTGAGTCTGAATCGACAAATTCTCTAAACGGGCAACAAGCTCAACTGCCCTACCAGTAAATACTGTTGGGACTTTTACGTCTACAGTGCGCGAATCCTGCGCCCGCGCAACAACCTCTCCCAATTCTTCGTTTATGGCCTCAACTACGCGAACTGCTGTGGAAAAATCATCTTCCACCAAGGCATATCTAAGGCTGGGGCGGTCGGCAAAATTTATTTCTACTTCCCGCTCTACCGTTGCACCATCAGGGATTCTGCCAACTGTGGGATGGTTTTTAGTTACTGAGTTGCCCCCTCCCCTTGTGGCCGCGGCAAATCCGCCAACTAGTACAGAACCTTGAGCTACGGCGTAAACATCGCCATTATTGGCCATTAGCTGGGTTGCCAGCAACATCCCACCTGCAAGGCTCTTTGCATCGCCCGTGCTACTAACGGTTACGTCTATTAGTTGTCCAGAGCGTGCAAATGCAGGTAATTCGGCAGTCACGATTACAGCCGCAACGTTTTTTACCTTTGTACTTGTCGGGCTAATGCTAGTACCCTGCCTGGCTAAAAAATTGGTTAGGGTTTGGGCAGTAAACCTGGTCTGGTCTTTATCACCCGTACCTTCGAGACCTACCACCAACCCGTAGCCCGTCAACTGGTTGTTGCGGACACCTTGAAGGCGGGCAAGGTCTTTTAGGCGAACTTCTACCTTTCGATCTGGAATACCAGCCGATAAAGAAAAAACGGAAAAAATGACGAAAAGAGTTAGAAAAAACCTGGTCATGTCGCACCTCAGAAAGGCCAAACGTAATTGAGTAGGCGACTAATGACACCTGGCTTGATCACCTCATCAACAACGCCTGTTCCACCATAGCCGATTCGCAAATCCGATACATTGCCCGACTTAATAATGTTGTCTGACGAAAGCATTCTGGGATCGATCAGGCCAGCCACATACAACCGCTGAGTTTCGTTGTTAAGTTGTATATCTCTTGTACCTTCAAATACTAAGTTACCATTGTTCAACACCTTTACAACACGTGCAGTAACGGTGGTTGTAAAGGTTGCACTCCTGCCAGTATTGCCTGATCCCTTAAATGCACTATTATTAGAACTCGTCTGCAATCTAGACATTAACACTGGGGTTTCCAAGCTGTTATTTCCATTTTTGCTGGTGGTAGTATTTGCCTGCGTCATTGCATTTGTGGCTTCTGATATTTGAATAGTCACAAGGTCGTTCAATCGGCTTGCTCGCAAGTCGGAAAACAGGGAACGATCTACCCACAAACTGCCTTCAGATAGCGGTCCGGTAGGTGCAACTTCTGGAATCCATGGAAGTTCTGATTTCAATAGATTTGGGTTGTGCTTCTGTGGCAATGAACAAGCCATCCCCATACAAAGTAACACAACAATAGGCAATATTTTCCGCATAACTGGTCTCCCTGAACAATTAGCGCAGTTCTTATGCCAAATTTAATTTGTTGCCACGATTACCCTGTCATGCCCTGCAATATCCTTTTTTATTTCAACATTTTGCCAACCTATTTGTTTTGCTCTGGATTTTAGTTCCTCACCCTGCTCTGACCCGATTTCTAAAATAATTCCTTTAGCATTTCTTTGGAAACCCTGTATGAGCAGTTTGTTGATCAACTCCATGCCCATATCCCCAGCAAATAGCGCAGTCCGAGGCTCAAAGGCTATCTCTCTCTGCAATTCCCCAGCATGGCCGATAGGTATATAAGGCATGTTAGAAATAACCATTTCGATGGGGTTAGCTACAGGCTCTAGCAAGTTTCCCTGTACCCAACACAGCTTTGCGTCATGGGCTTTTGCATTTTGTTTTGCCACAGCCAGAGCCTCACAACTAATGTCTGTGGCTGTAACAACCAAACTACTTTCCAGTGCCAGCGAAATACCAAGGATTCCAGCCCCCGTGCCCACGTCTACAACGTGCTTGGCACCTATCAATCTGGCAAGCTCCAATGCAGACTCAAGCACCATCTCTGTTTCTGGCCTCGGAATCAACGTAGCAGGTGTCACACAAAAACGCCTACCCCGCCAAACAACCCAGCCTAATATGTAAGCCCAAGGCTCGCCTGCTTTTCGCCTTATTAACCAACCTGCTATTTTGGATTGTATTTCCTCTGAAATGCAATCCTCGCCATGAGCGTACATCCTCGCCTTACTCCATCCCAAACCCTCATCAAACCAACGCCATGACTCTGCATTGGCTTCTTGCCCATCCAAAAACGCAGATAAACTCTTTGCTAATGTTAAACGGCCTGCTTTATAGGTAACTTTCGCCATTGTTCACTGCTGGAGGAATTATGAAGCCACTACGATTTGCATACTTTAGTCATCTGAGCCTTAATTTTTTTAACCGCCTCCGTCGGATTAGGAGCTTTAAAGACAGCATTGCCTGCCACTAAGCAATCTGCGCCAGCTTCAACTAAGGCTTGGGCATTGGCCACGCTCACTCCGCCATCAATCTGGATAAAGAATGAATGATCGTTTTTCTGCCTAATCTTGTCCAAACAACGTAGCTTGTTGTAAGTGTTTTCAATAAATGATTGACCACCAAAACCGGGATTTACGCTCATTAGCAACACAAAATCGAGGTCTCCCAAAATATCCGAAAGCGACTCAATTGGTGTTGAAGGATTAAGTGCAACCCCTGCTCTTCCGCCAACATTCTTTATGGCATAGACAGTCCTGTGCAGATGTGGGTCTGCCTCTTGATGGATAGATACCCAGTCTGCCCCAGCCTTTACAAAATCAACCGCATATTTCAAAGGCTCTGAAATCATCAGGTGACAATCCAGAGTTAATTGTGTTTCTCGCTTTAATGCCTCAACAACTGGTATTCCAATGGTGATATTGGGAACAAAGTGACCATCCATTACATCTACATGGACAACATCAGCCCCAGAAGACTTTAGAAAGGCTAGTTCGTCCGCCAGTCTCAGAAAATCTGCGGAAAGCAGGGATGGAGCTAATAATGGATCAATATTCATAGCCTCAAGTATAACACTTCAACCCAATGTGCAATCGCGAGACTGCCACTTTGGGTTGGCCACTGACTAGTGACAAGTGGCTAGGGCAAATGATGTGCCATGCTTTAATCATTGCTACATCTTGATTTCTTTCAGTACTCCACCCTCAAGGCGACTGGCTTCGGCTTGGAACCCTGCCAGGTGACTCTCCATAGAATCTTTCAGGTTGGTCGCCAACAAGGACGGATCGCGTTTTGCCACAGCGGTTGCAAATTCCCTAACCATCCGTAAGTCTCCGCCGCCATGACCAGACAAGTCGCTACCGGGTTGCCTTACATCCCATTCCCGTTTCTGACCAGTCTCAAAATTTGCTATCTGCAAAATGTGTTCATCGCCCACTATGTCGCCCTTTGTTCCCATCACCCTAGTTCTGCGACCCTCGTAGGATGTCATGGCCTCCATGGAGAATGTTGCTGTTACGCCGTCCTTAAAGCCAAAGCTCATTACCTGATGGTCTGGCTGGTTGTTATCATTTTTGAAAACACATTTCCCATATGGCCCCTTGCGCAGGGCTTCCAGTAATCCTGCCTCGGAACGGTCGGGGGTAATAATGGCTCCGGAACCCCATTTTTTCTTATGAACATATACATCGGGGGCATAGTAGGGACACTGTTTGGCCGCTGGGCATCCATCCATGCAGTATTGAGTGGCTCCCGCCGGTGCCCGTTCTGGGCGGAAAACAGACCTATCCCCTAAACAGCTTACAGATGTATACGGTTTGTCCACATACCATCGCAGTAAATCAAGGTCATGGCAACTCTTGGCCAAAATTATAGGTAGGGATGTCTTTGTGTTCCGCCATATTCCCCTTACATAGCTATGCGACATGTGCATGTGAGAAATTGGCTCCATGTGCTGGATGCTAACCACATCTCCAATTGAACCATCCTGAATTACTTTCTTAAGCTCAACAAAATATGGAGCATAGCGCAACACATGGCAGACACATACTATTGCTTGTTTTCGGTTTGCTAGTTCAAGAATTGACTTGCACTGTTGCCAAGTCATTGCAATTGGTTTTTCGAGCAGTAAGTCATAGCCAGCTTCGAGAGCCGCCATCGCGGGGCCATAGTGCAAATCATCTGGGGTGCTGATTATACAGACATCGGCAAATTTTGGCTTGCGAAAAACATGTTCCCATGTAGTAAAGGTTTGGCTACTGGGAATTTCATATGCTTGAGTTGCCGCTTCACGCCTGTAATCAATCGGCTCTGCAACCCCTACTATTTTCCATATGTTTTCCAGTTGTCTGGAAAACCTGGAATATAAACCGCCCCTGGAGCCATGTCCAATAACGACCGCAGTTGTTGGGGAATCAAGTCGAAGTGGCTCGCGACCACCAGAACCCAGCAGTGGCAAAGAATGTAACTGAGTCGCACCTAGTGCCAGACCACCCATGGCGGCTAAAAAGTCCCTGCGAGAATTATTTTTGTCCATGTGTCCCCCAGAACAGAAAAATATATTGTAGCGATATTATTTTTTGTAGTCTATAGTTGCAGAGCCTTTGCAAATGCTTTATTTGTAAATAAATTCAAGCTATACTTGTTTGGATAAAGGTCTTTGGGATTCCATGCTCGACTTGAAAACAAACATCGATATAAAAACCCGGTCGGGCAGATGAGACCGCAACCCTGGAGACTGCGACGCGAAATAGTTGGGGCTGAAAATCCCTGGAAGCAGATTCAGGATGCTTGGAACCTTGAGGATGGTATTGCTCGCTTGGCATGGATGCGGGGGGTTGACGATCCCTCTGAATTGGCTTGGCGTTTAGAGCCAAAATGGGAATTAACGCATGAACCATATTTTTTGGACAACATGGGCAAGGCAGTGTCGCGCATAAATACTGCTATTTCCAAAAGAGAAAAAATCACCATATATGGCGACTATGACGTAGATGGAGTCACGGCAACTGCATTGCTTTTCCGAGTACTAGAGCGCATGGGTGCGGATGTTTCATTTTTTATTCCAAACCGCTTCAATGATGGCTATGGAATCCATCTGGAATGCATACGCGAATTAGCCCATACCCACTCCCCTACTCTTTTAATAAGCGTTGACTGTGGCATACAATCCATAGAGGAAGTTAAAGCAAGTTATGAATTAGGGATGGAATGGATCATTACTGATCATCATTCCATCAGCCCAAAACTTCCAGATGCAGTTGCTGTAATCCATCCACACCTAGGAACCCAGGCAAATAAACACTTAGCTGGTGTAGGAGTTGCCTTCAAACTCGCTCAAGCCCTGATGGATGCTATTCCAATTCCAAGAGGAAACGATGCAAATTTCCTAGATGGACTTCTCAAATTAGTGGCCATCGGGACTATTGCCGACATGGTACCATTGGTTCAGGAAAACGCTCTATTAGTAAAAAGGGGCTTAATAGCACTTTGTGGGACTAATTCACCGGGGCTTTCGCTATTACTTAAAGCATCTGGCAGTGAAAACTCTATTAGCGCCACTGCAATTGCGTTTGGTATAGCTCCACGCATCAATGCAGTGGGAAGAATGGGGGGAGCAGAAGACGCTGTAAGGCTACTATTGACGCGAGACTTCCAAGAAGCCCAACAATTGGTAGAAAGAGTGGAGCAACTTAATCAGGAGCGTCGCCATTGTCAACGCGAATTGACAAAAATTTTGCCTCCACTAGCTTCTGCAGACGAAGCCTTCGACCTAATAGTTGAACCAACTGCCCATAAAGGTGTAATAGGTATTGTAGCCGGACAGCGAATGAGAGACCTGGGACAGCCCGCAGGTGTATGTTCTGTTATTGATGGGGTTGCCCATTGCAGTTTGCGCGCACCCGAGCCTTTTGATTTAACCGAACTACTATGCCTTGCCAGGCCATTCTTGAAATCTGGTGGAGGCCACAAGGCGGCGGCTGGAATAACCTTTGATATGGCCAATCTTGCCTTCATCAGAGAAATATTTACAAAAGCCACAAAAACTCAGGCACTAGAAGGAGTTTCCCCAGCTATCAACATAGATGGGAGTGATTATCACTGGGTTCCAAACAGACAAGCACTGGAGCAACTAGAACCATTCGGACAGGCTTGGCCAGAGCCATCAGTTGTTGCTCATGGGCAACTTGAACGGGCACCAGACCTTTTTGGAGCAGGACATTGGAGTTTGAAGCTAAAAGAACTGCCATTCCAGCTAAAGTGGTTCTTCGCCGAAGAAAAATATCCATTTGGGATTCCTAAGGATGGACAAGTGCTGGATTTGGCCATTTCCCCCCAAGATAGCATTAATTGGGGGCGAACTTGGCGGGTTGATGCTCTTTTGGATGGTAGTAAAGCACTATGAGAGCCATCTTGAACACTCGCCACCCAGCGCACTTTTGGTCTGGATTAGCTGTTTTAGTAGGATGTATTTGTATTACAGCATTGATTGCCACACGTCGCTCGGAAACTGTGGAACCGCTACTTGCCGAATCACTATTTCAGGGAACTCGTGGCGAAAAAGGGCAGTGGACAGAAATACTTCCCCGCGGAGTCTACACACTGAATTGTGAATCCTCTGAAGGAAACGAAAAAACAGTTAAGCTAATGGGAGTTACAGCCAAATATATCGAAAACCCGCCCAGTAATGCTACCTCACAACGCACCCTGACATGGTATATAACCGCCCCGACAGCCACACATGAGGCGGAGTACCCCGTAGACATATTGGATGGCCCATTGTTTATTGAAGTTAGAGATGCAAATGGGGTACTGCTTGGTTCCGGAAAATCTGACCACCATGGCCCTGCCCTTAGGAGAGAAACTGATGTTTGGCTGGGGTTGGCTCCGCTACACTGGGTTCAAATCGACGAAATGGGGCGTGGCGAATATTTTCTACCCGAAGGATGGCGTAAAGAAAGTGATGACCGGTTTGTAGTTTCCCAAGGACTTGTGGAGTGGAAAACTTCTGATGTGGGTTTTATACGCAACCTCACGGCAAAGGGTCTAAACGCAAAAGATATTACCTCTGGTATTTTGGATGATGTCATAGCTACATTGGGCAATGACGGCAACTTTGGGGGAGGACGTATCTGGGCCCAACAGGTCGAGGTTGCAGGCCCAATTCTCAATTTTGTAGCTCCGATAAGATTTCAGCACGACAATGGATGGCAGGGTACTGCAATGCGTGGAACAGCTATTCGATCTGAAACTCCAAATACTCAAGGTGTTTTGGATTTAGAGTCCTTTGATGCTAACGGTATTTTAGGGGCGGAATTATCAAGCAGAAATATTTCGCAAATTGTCGTTCACTCTGCAAAGGCTGACTTTGCAAAGTGGACTGCGTCGGGCATAAGCATGGAAGGGAATGTTTTATGGGACTTAGAGGCAAACGAAAAAAATGGAGTTGTAAAAAGGTATTTACTAAAAGCCCCAAAGACCATGTACAGAAACGCACCGGGAAACATTGCTACTGGCTTGATTCGCTCTGAGGGCAACCCTGTACTCGAATGGGACAATATAACGCTTAGCTCTCCAGAAATGACATATCAAATATCACAACAAACATGGAATCTTAAAAGTCCTGTGTCAGGAACTGTGCCGGGCGGCACCTTTTCAGCGGGGTCGGGGTCTGGATCAGATTCGGGCTGGATGTTTTCCGGAGATATTCGGGCAGACTACCGTGCATGGGGTACCCTGAGGGGTAACAGCCTTGTTTGGAGCGAAAATCCTAATCCATCCTACGTTTTTTCGGGAAACCCAGCCGTATTAACGGGGATGGGCAGACGGATTTCCGGAGAAAAAATCATCCAATCAGAAACACAACTAGAGTTTCCAAATGGCATACAAGGCAGTATTACATTTAAGGGGGATACATTTACCCTTAGGGCAGATAGGGCAATTTTCCAAGGCAAAAAAAACTCTAACAATGCAGGGCCTGGCATCTCACTAACTGAAATAACACTTTCCGGAGGAGTAGAATGTTCTGCACCCAGTTACAGGCTTTCTTCAAAAACAGCGTCTTTGAAGTTTGACAACGATAGGATGGTATTAATCACTGCAACCGGAGGGATAATTTTTGATGGGAGTTTGGGAAGCGGTGTTGGTGATACACTAGAACTGATATTTGATGACGATAGCAAACCGCCTCAGATAAAATTTTCAGGGAGTGTTCAGGGAAAGATTGATGTACCCATTGGCCGAAAAGGAACTAACGATCAAGGTGCCAGAGACAAATAACATGTTGCCTCACCCCAAACCACGGGAAAACTGCGCTCTAATGGCTCAGGGGCTATTCAAGAAGTATGGCGACAGGAGCGTCGTGCGCGATGTTTCTCTCGAAGTAACCACGGGCGAGGTTGTCGGGCTACTGGGGCCAAATGGGGCTGGAAAAACCACCACTTTTTATATGGTGGTAGGCATAGAAGCCCCAGACAAAGGAAATATTTTATGGAAAGGCAACGACATCACCCATACCCCCATGCACAGGCGCGCCAGGCTTGGTATCGGGTATCTGCCACAAGAGTCCAGCGTTTTTAGAGGGCTTACGGTGTGGGAAAACCTGATGGCTCTAGCAGAACTACAGCCCATATCCAGGGAAGAGCAAAAAGAGCACTGCGAAAGGCTGATAGAGGACTTTCATTTACAAAACGTAAGAAAAACATTGGGTATGAGCCTAAGTGGCGGAGAACGTAGGAGATGTGAAATTGCACGTGCTTTAGTGACTTCTCCGAGTATAATGTTATTAGATGAACCCTTTGCTGGTGTTGATCCAAAATCTGTAACCGAAATACAATCTTTGATAGCCGAACTAAATTCGAGGAATATTGGGGTATTGATTACCGACCACAATGTCCGCGAAACCTTGCAAATTGCCGACCGAGCATATATCTTGGCAGATGGGATGATTATGAAACATGGACATCCTACCGAAATTGCTGAAGACCCTGACATCAGGCGGGTTTATCTCGGAGAAAGATTCAGGTTAGACTAATGGCAACCCTTGGCCACAATCTCACAAACAGACTTACCACAAGCCAACAACTGGCTCTGACACCTGCAATGCAGTTGAAGCTCAAGCTATGGCAGATGAACCTTCAAGAGCTTGCCCAAACTATCGAAGAAGAGCTAGAGTCTAACCCCCTGCTAGAGGTCCCTGACGATTTATCAGAAACGCCAACCGCCGAGGCGCTAATGGAAGGGAGAGATTCAGAGGTACTTGATGAGGCTCCCATCCTCGAGGGCATCGAAGTACCCGAAGGAACCGAATCAGTCGACTTAGGGCCACTATATGAATCAGCACTCGAAATGAACCCTGGGGAAAACCTCGAAAAGTTTACAAGCGAAGGTGTTGCTCAGGTTCAGGAAACAGACATGGGGGCAGAAAACGCTTGGGATATAGACTTGCCTCGAACCAGTAACCTGCCTGATGAAGATCGTTTCAGTTGGGAAGACCGACTTACAAGTTCTGTCACCTTACACGAACACTTGCTTTCTCAGTTATACCAAGCTATTTCCGAAGATGACCCCAGAGGAACTATTTTAGAAGCGTTGATAGACCATATAGACCCAAAAGGGTTTTTCCGTATGGATCCGGATAGTTCACTTGAAACAACGCCAGAACAACTCGCCGCTGGGGTTGGTATCGACTTAGCTATGCTCCCGGAATTGCTGGAAATCTTACAGGACTTTGACCCATCCGGAGTTGCCTGTTTTACTGTTCAGGAGAGCTTACTTGTTCAATTACAGCACTCAGGGGCAGAACCAGACGACATTGCTGTGCGCATAATCAAAGACCACAGTGACCTGTTGAGCCAACGGGATAGTGTAAAGTTGCGTAAGGCACTTGAATGCACTGAGGAAGACCTCAACGAAGCAATGAATATTCTAAAGCACCTCAATCCATCACCTGGTCGCGCCTACGACCCCGAAAGTGAGAGGGTAATCAAACCGGATGTGGTAGTCCTCCGAGACGAAGACGGCAACTGGAAGGTATGGCTTAATGACGATGGCCTTCCTGCACTCCGAGTCGACAGGAAATATCAGTCCTACCTAAAAGGAAGCCAAGATAAAGAAGAAAAAGATTACATCAGGGAACGCTACAGATCAGCGCGAGATTTCATTAGGGGAGTTGAAGATCGCAATCGTACCGTCCTCAAGGTTTCTGCCTGTATCGTCAGCCTGCAACAGGATTTTTTAGAGCATGGCATCCAAAAACTGCGCCCGATGGTTCTGCGAGATGTCGCAGAAGCAACTGGGTTCCATGAGTCAACAATCTCACGCGTAGTAAAGGCCAAAACGATTCATACACCACAGGGGCTTTTCGACCTCAATTACTTCTTTAGCGCAAGCCTGGGGAGCGCAGGGGGCGATGATGTATCAGCCACCGTTGTCAAACATCGCATTAAAACAATCATCCAGGCAGAGGACTCTTCAAAACCGCTCTCAGACGAGGCCATTGCCAAGCTGATCGAAAGGGATGGAATTAAAGTTGCAAGACGGACAGTTAACAAATATAGGGAAGAATTACGCATTCCGTCTGCTTCACAGCGGCGAAGGCGATAACATACTTGAGGCCAAAGGGATGAACATTTGACAGACAATACATTGCAAAAAAGGAACTTTTCACATCGTTGTACCATAGACACGGGCAATTACGCCCAATTTTTAGGAGTCAACTGTTATGAAGATAATCTTTACTGGGAGACGCGTCGAAGTCACAGAAAGCCTGAAAAAATATGCAGAGGAGAGACTGCAAAAAATGTCTACCTATGTTGATGACATCATTGACATCCATACAACCCTGAGTGTCGAAAAACATAGACATCAAGCCGACGTAGTTCTCAAGTCCCGTACGGGAGCCTTCATTGCCAGTGCAGAAACCGACGACATGTATCAAAGCCTTTCACAGGCTATCGACAAACTTGAAACCCAAGTTCATAAAAAACAGGGTAGGAGACAGGCAAGCCGTACAAGGGAAACCGAAGTAGCCGCTGGAGAATGATGCCATCCGCAAGTCTTATAATGTATACAACCACACATTGATCGTTGCCCCCTTGCAAAATGGAGACTTGGGGTGAGCAGAGCAGAGATTTTCGACAAAAATAGGCTAAAGAGTCTTCTGGACAAGTTGGAGCCTGTACCAGAATTTAAGTCTAAGCAGTCGATTCTTAAGCGATGGATTGATTTCGCAAAGAGCGCAAATGCAACGACTGCCATAGAGTCGGGGCTGGAGGGCGAATTTGTCACTGATATTTTTAGGGACATCCTTGGCTATTCAACCCAAGATGCTGATGGTAATGCAAACCTTATCCCCAAAAGGCAAAGGGGAGACAGAGTGCCAGACGCTTCCCTTGGCTTTTTTATAGCAGGTGCAAAAGACATTGTCAGGGCAGTTGTAGAGTTAAAAAGCCCCGGTACAGACTTAAACAAAAAACAAGGGCGCGATACTGGGTATAACTTTTCTCCCGTAGAACAGGCTTTTAACTACGCTTCAAAAGAGTCAGACTGCAGATGGATCATCGTTTCTGATTTTTTAGAAATCAGGATATACCACAGTAGTACCCAGGCCGAATATGAAACATTTTTGGTAAAAGAGCTATTTGAAGAGAATATTTTTAAGAAGTTTTATTATTTAGCCTCTAAGGAAAATCTGATTGCCATTAATCGAAAATCATCTACGGATGCCCTGTACGATAACTACAAACATGAAAAGGCCGAAAAAATATCTAAAGATTTCTACAATGATTACAAGGAGCTAAGAAAAAATTTATTTGAAGCATTAACCAAAGAAAAACGCGAAATTCCTAAAGATAAATTGTTTACGATAGCGCAAACCATCCTTGATCGAATCATCTTTATTGCTTTCTGCGAAGGCAGAGACCTACTGCCAAAAGATACTCTTAAAGAGAGGCTCGACAGGGCTAAAAGTTCCTTAAAGCCAACAGACAACGGATTATGGGAAGAACTAAAAACACTATTTGCGGCCATCGACAAAGGTTTTCCCTCGAAAAAAATCAATGGGTTTAACGGGGGGCTTTTCAAAGAAGACACTACTATGGATTCTGTTGAAATTTCCGACAGAGCACTCGCACCCTTTGAAAAACTACTGAGTTACGACTATGAGTCAGACCTAGACATTAACATTCTGGGACATATATTTGAGCAGAGTGTTTCGGACATCGAGCAGATTAAGTCAAACCTCATTGGAGCCAGGATAGACCCTAAAAATACCAAACGAAAAAAGGCAGGAATATTCTACACCCCCAGCTTTATTACTCATTACATAACTCAACAAACGGTTGGGGCATGGCTAGAGGCAAAGCGGGCAAAATATTTTGACCACCTTCCCCCCCTGACAGTGGCAGACGCTCCAAAGCAAAAGCAGGCAAAAGGCAAAACCTCATATACCTATTCAGAAAACAACAAAAACCATCTCTCTGCATGGGAAGCATATCGCCAAGAATTGCTAACTCTAAAGGTTTTGGATCCCGCCTGTGGTTCAGGAGCCTTTCTGACCCAAGCACTTAATTTTTTGCTTAGCGAAGGAAAGGCCATAGATAGGCATTACGAAGAATTAACTGGTAACATTCGCTATTCTACAGACAACAGCGAAGAAGACGAAGAGTTCCACTGGAAGAATAAAATACTTGCCAACAACATCTATGGTGTTGACAACAACCCAGAGTCCGCAGAGATTACAAAGCTGTCGCTATGGCTCAACTCTGCCCAACTTGGAAAAAAGCTAAATCACCTAGACCAAAACATCAAAGTTGGGGATTCGCTAGTCCACGATGATGACATCGCCGAGGGAGGTGCAGGATTCGACTGGCAAGGCGTTACCGGTTTCCAAGAAATCATGGAAAACGGTGGCTTTGATATTGTGATAGGCAACCCACCCTACGTAAACATTGACAAGTTTGGACATGGCTCGCCAATTTTTCAGTATCTCCAATCGCATTACAGCGATGTATACATGGATAAGAGCGACGTACTGTTTTACTTCATCAAAAAAGGGATAGACCTGCTAAAAGACGATGGAATATTGGGTTTCATCGTATCCAACGCGTTTTTGTATTCAGACAAGGCGAAAAAACTTCGCAACTATATCCTAAAAACCTGCTCGGTGCTTAAAATTGTCAACTTCGAGCAATATCAGGTCTTCAAAGATGCTGACATAACTACGTGTATATTATTGCTCCAAAAAAATAAACTTAACTCAGATACCAAAGTGCTGGCATTTAAGGAAAAAGATTACGACGAGGCAACTATATTCGAAGCACTACACGACAGAGATGGTTTTTTTGGAGTGGCTCTGCAAAGTGATGCCCCATTTGCGCTAGTAAACGACAAAATTGCGGCAATAAATGAAAGGATAGACGGCAACCATAAACGCCTTGGAGAAATATTGCATGTTGGCAAAGGTATGGAAACCGCCGCGGATGATGTTTTTTCAATTTATGGCCATAAAAAATTAGGTGAAATTTTTATTCTTGGACAAGGCATGCAAACAGCGGCTGATGACATCTATTCGTTTGGCGAACAGCCACCCCAATTTCCAGCCAAATTCATCAAAAAGCGAATCTCAGGAAAAAATATCGACAGATATTCAATTGTCGGCAACCACGAATACGTGCTGTATTTTGAAGATGTTGAAAATTTTGAAGACCTGCATACAACTATTCAACAATATTTGCTTGCAAACAAAGATGTCCTTTCAAATAGAGCAGACAAACTAAGACGTAATACAACAAAATGGTGGAACTATACTTTCCCTATGCACAAAGAATACTACCACCTGCCAAAAATTATTTGTAGTAGGCGGGCTTTTAACAACACCTTTGTGCTGGACAGCGATTTTGAATACATGTGTTTTTCAAATATGTCAGTCATTTTTTGCACGAATGATGCCTATAAACCTGAATTCATGCTTGCTCTATTAAACTCTGAGTTGATGAATTTTCGATACAAATCAATTGGTAAACAAACCGGTGGAGGCAGTTTTGAATATTTCCCAAACGGCCTCGAAAAACTTCCCATACTCACCGCAACATCCGACCAACAACATTCACTGGCACAAAAAGCACAGCGAATGATTGATTTGAACAAACAACTCCACAAGGCCATTTCCAATGCACTGGGCTATATCAGGGCTGAGTACAAAAAGACTGTCCTCTCAAAGAAGCTTAATGACATACACTTGCTTAGCCCTGATGAGTTTCTTGAAGAAATAACAGCATCCAAAATCGACACTACTTCCCTGAAGCGGAGGCAGGAATTACTGGAGTGGTTTATTGATACAAAGTCTAGCCTTGACGCAACCCGCAAGGAAATTAATAGTGTAGATACTGCAATAGACGATGAAGTATACAAACTGTATTGCATTTCAGATACAGATAGAGCAGTAATCAGAGGATTCCTCCACCGATCCTAAAGCAAAGGAATGAATGTTTTGAGCATCGGAGTTATATATGAAAAAATCCAGTCCGAGCAGAGGATAACAGAGGACGAAGCCCTTTTTCTCTTTGAAAGTGCGTCACTACTGGAACTTTCCAGACTGGCAACAATTGTCAGAAACAAAAAAAACCATCCAAGTCGCGTCAGTTATGTGATAGACAGGAATGTAAACTATACAAATATTTGTAGCATTGGTTGCACTTTCTGCGCTTTCCATAGGAGTCATGGCGATATAGATTCCTATGTTCTGGATTTGAAAACACTTGAAAAAAAGGCCACAGAAACCAAGGAACTTGGCGGGACAGGCATTCTATTACAAGGTGGAATTAACACTGAACTATCCTGGGACTATTATCTCGACATGGTTTCATTTCTACATAGTCAGTGCAATATTTGGGTTCACGGCTTTAGCCCTGTGGAGATACAACACCTGGCAAAATTGAGTGGCCTTGGCCTAAAAGCCACCCTGCTAGCGTTGATGGAGGCAGGTCTGGGTAGCCTCCCCGGTGGTGGAGCCGAAATATTGGTCGAACACATCAAACAAAAAATTGCCCCAAACAAAGGTGGCGTTTCTGGATGGCTAGAGGTAATGGAAGTTGCCCATTCAATCGGCCTGCCCACTACGGCCACTATGATGTTTGGAATAACCGAAACAATTGCCAACCGTATCGAACATCTGGCACTGCTTAGGAATCAACAGGATAGAGCCTTGAAACGCAACAATGGTGGGTCTTTTACTGCATTTGCCTCATGGCCGTTCCAAAGCGGAAATACTGCATGGCATGGAAAAATATCCAGTATCACAGATGTCGAATACCTAAAAAATGTTGCCGTTGCAAGGATTTTTCTGGATAATTTCCCACACATCCAGGCATCTTGGGTGACAATGGGTAAAAAAACTGGCCAAATGGCCTTGCACTATGGTTGTGATGATATTGGTAGCCTGATGATAGAAGAAAATGTGGTCAGTGCCGCAGGAACCACATACAGGGTAAATAGAGAGGAAATTGAAAGAATGATTGTGCGGGCTGGCTTCGAACCCTGGCAGAGGGACAATATTTATGGCGAAATCGTAGTGGGCAAGCCTTGGTAATTGTGAACTACCAAAAATAATGTGGCTATACAATGGTATAATCACTATTTCAAAGGTATCAGCCATGTTACGCCCTGAAAAACTAGAAGATCAGATTCAATTTCTACTTGCCAATTTAATACAGCGAAATCTCAAAGACCCCGAACTAGGCTTTGTAACACTTACTGCAGTTAGGCTTACAGGTGATCGTGGTATTGCAAAGGTGTATTACACTGTGCTGGGCGAAGAGCTACAGGTTAAAAATACACAACAAGCCCTAGTGCGAGCTACTGGTTTTCTTAGATCAAACCTGGCAAAGCGTCTCTCTCTGCGTCGCATCCCGGAACTCCGCTTTTACCACGATGCTTCGGTAACAGAAGGAAACCGAATGGAAGAATTGTTTTCAAAGATAAAAGAAGAAGACGCATTGAGGAAAAACGACGAAAACGATTCAGAATAATGTATTTTCCAAGTCAACTATTGGCTATATCCTCTATCTATGAGAAACTGTACGGTTAAACTTTGGCACTTGGGTGTGCCATTTTTTTGCGCACGAGGGCGCCATGACAGATGAAAAAAAGAAAAAATATTCGGTTTTTCTGCCAAAAACTGAATTTCCAATGAAGGCAGACCTGCCACAGCGAGAACCTAAACGTCTAGAAAAGTGGGATTCGGAAAAAATTTATCAGCGCATTGAAACTACGCGCAGTGAAGATAACAGAGCCGGGCGTGGCAAGGGGAGGCGAATATTACATGATGGCCCTCCCTATGCCAATGGTGCCATCCACATGGGCCATGCGATGAATAAGGTGTTGAAAGACATCGTTGTAAAGAGCCAGTGGCTAAACGGCTACGAATCGCCCTATGTACCCGGCTGGGACTGTCATGGCCTCCCTGTAGAACATGCTGTTGAAAAAGAATTGGGGCCAAAGCGCCGCGAGTTGTCCAGGGCTGATTTTTTGGCCAAGTGCCGAAACTATGCTCAGAAATGGGTAGATGTACAGCGCGCTGGTTTTCAAAGATTGGGCATATTTGGTGCATGGCAAAAGCCCTACATCACTATGGCTCCTACGTATGAAGCATCGGTTGTGCGCCTACTTGGTAAGTTGTTTGAACGCGGTATCGTCACGCGAAAACTAAAGGTTGTGCATTGGAGCTATGGGGCACGTACGGCGTTGGCAGAGGCCGAAGTAGAATATGCTGACAAAACCAGCTACGCGGTAACGGTTGCCTTTCCCGTGCCTGATGATACAGCAAAAAAATATAACCTCCCTACCCCACTATATCTCCCCATCTGGACTACCACTCCTTGGACGCTACCTAGTAACCTTGCGATTGCAGTTCACCCAGAAATGGAGTATTCCATAGTCCAGACAAACGACCGTAACTACATCGTTGCCAGTTCGCTATTAGAAGACTTTCAAACAAAGGTCAGAGCCAAATTTATTAAGTTGGAAACTCGCAAAGGGGTTGCATTTGAGGGGTTAAAGGCAAGACACGCCTGGATCGACAGATTTAGCCATCTGCTACTAGCCGACTACGTAACCGACGATACCGGCACTGGCTTGGTTCACACTGCACCTGATCATGGCGTTGATGACTTTAATACCGCTCAACATCTGGGCTTGCTACAACTAGTTGGGCCTGATGGACGCTTTGCTCCAACAGTAAATGACCCGGAACTAGAAGGCAAAAACATATTTGATACAAACCCAATCATTGTCGAGCGTCTGCGCTCTATTGGCGCGCTTTTGCATGAAGAAAAACTCCAGCATAGTTATCCGCACTGCTGGCGGACAAAAACGCCGATTTTTTTCCGTGCAACCGAACAGTGGTTCATAACAATGGACGACAACCTGCCAGAGGGTATGAGTTTGCGAGAGTCCGGTTTAGATGGTGTAGAAAAAACCGCGTGGGTGCCACCCCAAGGCAAAAACCGTATTCATTCAATGATCGCAGGTCGCCCAGACTGGTGTATTTCCAGGCAGAGGGCATGGGGGACTCCTATAACAGTTCTACGCTGTACAGACTGTGGCGAACCGCTAATAGAAAACAGTATTTTTGAAAAGGCGGCCACTGCTATTGAAAAAGGCGGCGTGGAGGCATGGAGCGAACTCTCCCTTGAGAGTTTACTCCCGGAAAATGCTTTTTGTTCAAAGTGCAAGTCTGCAAACTTTCAAAAAGAAACAGACATTTTGGATGTTTGGATTGATTCTGGTGTATCGGCGACAATTGTTGCTGACACACATCCCGAATTGCGCCCGGATGACTATGGTCATTTTATCTATTTAGAAGGCTCTGACCAGCACAGGGGGTGGTTCCACAGTTCATTGTTGTTTAACCTTGCCGTCAGTGGCAAAAAACCCTATGACACAGTTGTTACTCATGGTTTTCTCCTAGATGGCAAAGGGCAAAAAATGTCCAAGTCTCAGGGCAACTCCCTGACTCCGGACGATATTATCAAGACGATGGGAGCCGATATTCTCCGCCTCTGGGTTGCAAGTGCTGATTATCATAATGATATTAGTATTTCTAAAGAAATATTGGATCGAACATCCGACTCTTATCGCAAATTGAGAAACACATTGCGCTTCATGTTGGGTGCACTGGATGGTTTTGATCCCTCCAAAGATATTGTCCCAGAAGAAAAATGGACACCACTGGATTCCTGGATATGGAATAAATTCTGTGACTTAGCAAACAAAGTTATACAATGTTATAATAATTTCGACTTCTTGGGTGCAACGCAGGCTATGTTGGGCTTCTGCCAGCTAGACCTCTCCAACCGATACTTTGAAATAATTAAAGATCGCCTTTACTGCGACAGCGCAACCTCGATGAGGCGACAGTCATGCAGGACAATCTGCTGGAAGCTGGCAAATAATCTTTGCATTCTCCTTGCACCCATCATTAGTTTTACAGCCGATGAAGTATGGGAATACTTGCCCGGTGTTGAAAAATCGGTATTTGAGCAGAGATTTCCCGACTTCAAAGAAACACAGTTGTTTGATAAATGGCCAAGGTTTTGGGAAATACGAGAGGCAGTGCAAGCGGCAATGGAACCACACCGTGCATCAAAAACCATTGGCACAAGCCTTGACGCTTTTGTCACCTTGACCTTGCCCGAATCAGATATAGAAATGCTTAACAATTTTGGCGAATGTCTGGAAGACCTTTTTGTTATTTCTGGCCTTAAGCTAATAGCCGGTGTCGATATAGAAGTTGGTATCGAGCCGCATAAGGGGATCAGGTGCCCCAGATGCTGGAACCACTCCGGGGGTGCTGGCAGTGGTGAAAATGCTGACCTATGCCCCAGATGCAATGGGGTAATTTTGGCTGGGGACTAGGTTATATGGCTAAATTGTTAAATAAGCAACGTTTATTGTGGTCGCTGTTGCCGCTTTCTGCCATGGCATTGGATTTACTGTCGAAGGACTGGATTCTTAAAATACTGGAACCAGGAGAAAGTATCACCATAATTGATGGATTTTTCTATCTAAAGTGTAGTTTTAATTCTGGGGCTATTTTTGGAATAATGCAGAATGCCAGTATGTGGTTGCGGGCATCGCTGTTTATCGGTGCCGGACTTGCCGCACTGAGCTACTTTGGGTGGGAATTTTATAAATCTGGCATCACAAAAGCACAGCGTTGCGCCATCGGACTAATCCTGGGGGGTGCACTGGGCAATGGATTGGATCGCCTTTTCCGTGGCCACGTAGTAGATTTCTTGGATTTCTGGTTTGGTTCATGGGAATACTGGATTTTCAACCTAGCAGACAGTTTTATCGTGTGCGGAGCGATATTGTATGGAATCGCGCTCTTGTTGGATTATAGAAAATCGAAGATTGCAGATAATGCTTAGAAACAAAGTCAAGAGTTGGCTTTTGCCGATTGCAACCCATCTTTGATTTTGTATGCTCGGGTTACTAAAGTGGCAAAATCATTTGGTAGCAAGGCCTGTTGGCCATCCGAAAGTGCGCTTGCAGGCTGGCAGTGGGTTTCAACAAGGATTCCATCGGCTCCCGCCGCTACTCCAGCCAGGGCACAGGGAATTACCAAGTCGCTCCTACCAGTCGCGTGGCTGGGATCGGCGATGATAGGTAGGTGGCTAATAGCCTTTACTGCTGGAATGACGCTTACATCGAATGTGTACCTTGCATGATTCGACCATGTGCGAATGCCCCTTTCACAGAGAATCAAGCGTGAGTTGCCCTCAGAAAGGATATATTCAGCCGCTGACAACCATTCTTCCAAGGTTGCCCCCTGCCCTCTTTTGAGCATAATTGGTTTGTCGCTGTTTCCTGCTCGGCGAAGTAGGGCAAAATTCTGCATATTCCGGGCACCAATCTGTATCAAGTCGGCCACTCTTTCAACGTCAGCAAAGGACTCTAAATCTGTTGCTTCGGTGACAATTCCTAAGTCAAATTCCTTTTTGACTGCCCTTAACAGAGCAAGCCCTTCAGGCCCTAAACCCTGAAAACTATATGGGCTTGTCCTTGGTTTGTATGCTCCTGCCCGAAACAGTCTAACACCTGCTTCGGCAATATACCTGGCAACTGCGAACACTTGTTCCTTTGACTCAACTCCGCAAGGCCCCCCAGCTATGGCCAATTCTGACCCACCAAACATTACTCCATGTACATCGACTATAGACCTGGAGGCAGTGCCATCCAAACCTGCCAATCGGAAGTGAGAGTTTTCATTTGAATCGTTGCTGAGAGAGGCCATCAAACATTTCTCCACTGTGGGTTTCAATTCCAGGTTGCGAACATGCTACCTACACTGCCTATTTTAATAGCAGAATTCTTCATAAATCGGAATGTCCTATTAGCTTCTGTATGAAATTTAATTTGGAGCAATTTGACGTTAAACGAATCATGGGTGAATTACTGTTGGTAGAAATAGTCATCAATTTCAGTAAATGGCAAATTTAGTTCCAGTCGATAATATGTATTTATATCGTGTAATAATTCATCAATGGACTGGCTATCTAAAGCATTAAGCCATGCCTTAAGTTCATTAATAGTGATAATTTCTTCAATCGCTTGTTGATAACGCTCGCGAATAATTTTCATCCCACCAGACTTTTGCTTAATGTATTTATCTAACTGAGCAACAATAGAAAATTTGTCTTTAAGAGTTTTAATCACAAAAGTAATTGGAAAATGCATTACCTTGTCAATATCGAGTAAATATTTATCATAACTGCCTATCACTTCTGTCACTTGAAAAAAACGTCCCAGAGGTCTCATAACAAAATCAATGCCACCGTCATTGGCATTTGTCCTTCCAGTTTTATATAAGGTCAGATACTGTTTTTGTAATTTTTCAGGTGAGTAACCAAAGAAAATTTTTGTGGTCTTGTAATGATTTTTCAAAATAGAAAATGAAATTATTTCAAAAATTCTGGCTTCAGATTGTTCATTAAGAAGCTCGCTAATCTTTGCACGTTTTTTCTTTACAGATTTCATCTTAATAAGTTCTTTAATATCAGTCAATAATTGGTTGTCTTTTGATACAAGCAGTCGAATGTATTCTTCTATGATTCGTAAGGCAATTTTTGAAACATCAAAATTATCAACGTACAAATATTCGATATGAATGGCATATTTCCCTTCATTGATTATTATTAGATCATTCCCTGTCTCGGGCACTATTTTATTTCTAAATTCCCCGTTTACTCTTGAATTTAATGCATGGTTTTGTAATTTTTCACCACCATAAAGTTTACGAAAAAAAGCAAATAATTTAGTGTAATCATAACCGACAAATTGTTTATATTTGTTCGGTTTTTGGAAAAAATCATTTGAATAAAAGTGTAATATTGAATAGATAGCATAAATATTTGCGAGACTTCTGCGCGCTTTTGTATTGCCAAATATTGCTCCTGTCTTAAGATCAAGGTAGCGCAATAATGGGCTATTATTGAAAAAAGAATCAACATTAAAGTCTATATCTGCTTGTTGAAAAGCCTCAACAATAATTCTTCTAATAAAATCTTTCAATTTGAAACGCCCTCCACGGCAAAGCTTAGTGCTGTTTGTGATGAATGTTTGTAGTGGTCTTGCTTGGACTTGTTTTTTGTTTTGCGGGACTTATCTTGATAAAGCACTTCTCCATTATATTCAATAGCAAGCCCGGAGCGTCGAAGACCTATTTTGTAGTAATCAGGGTTAATGTCAATTCCAATCGCCTTTCTCCCTAATCGATTTGCAACAGCCGAAGTTGTGAATGAACCACTGAAAGGGTCTAATACTATTTCCCCAGTATTGCTAGAAACCAGAATTATTCTTTCCAATAGAGATTCAGGCTTCTGACTTGGATGGTTTTCATATTCCTTCATTTTGTAGCGTACACGATTGAATTTCCAAACATTTCCTGGAACTTTCGTTGTACTATATGGCTGAGGAGGGGACTTCCTATAATCAATTAGATTACGCTTTGCCCCAGTTTTTGCCTCAATCATAACATCCTTGTAGTTAAATGTATAATTAACATTCTCATTGTGGGTAATCATTAATATTGGCTCATAAAGAGAACCAAATTTTGCCTTGGATTGAACACCCGATGAATCATAAACCCAAACTATTCGATTGATTACATAATAATTTTCGTCAACATATCTATCTAAGGCGGGCATAAATTGGGTTGAGGACATGAAATACATCGTTCCACCATGTTTTAAGACCCGCATACATTCGTCAATCCATTTTCTACTCCACAATAGGTAGTCATCAATGTTTGAATATGTGTCCTTCGTGATGCCAAAGTCTTTTCCTAATCCATAAGGTGGGTCGGCAAAAATCAAATCAATTGAATTGGACTTAATTTTTTTAAGCACAGAAAGGGAATCCCCCAATATTACACATGAAGTATGATTGCATTGCTTTTCAAGACCGTCCATGTTGGAAAAAATATTTTGAAACATACAAACCTGCCTGATTAGTGTTTGATGAATGGGTATCGTTGACTAAGCTACTTTTCTTTGAGCCTTGGAAACATTGCTAACTCATATGCTTGGGATCGACGTAGCCGTAAATTGTCCACATCGTGAAAGCATACCTAATATTACAGGTTTTTCACTGGTTCTGCTACTTGCCACTTTTTTTCATTCTGCTTTGGATGTTGGCTCCTAAATCTGGTAGTCTAATGCTGGTATGATACATGTCAGGGAGGTTATCGCTATGAAAATTGCCCCGTGCTTTGTGGTTTCCGTTCTGCTATTTACGCTCGCCTGCCGAAACCCAGAGTATAAGGCGCACCAACGATCCACTCCTACATTGACAGTAAACGTCAGCATTAAAACAGTGGCTGGTGCATCTGGTCTTGAAAGAGAGCTTGCGGCGGCTCTGAGGGCAAGGCTGGCAACATTGGTGACTGTTGTGCCTGAAGATGTTGAGCCACCAAACGATGCTTTGGTTCTCAATGTCGAGATAGATGGCATCAGCCAAGCGCAAGTTTCTCCCCTGGCGGTAGGGGCAGTGGCGGGTACGGCAGTTGGAGTCATGGCCGCATCCAGTAGCAGAAGTAATGTTGGTAGCGGGGGTTTATTTTCCTTGCTCGAAGGGCTTGTATGGGGACTGAATATTGCGTCCGAAGTACATGCTGGCCAGCAAAGAAAAGCTATGATGCTGGGCTACGTCCCCCCCAAAATCAAGGGGTTAATCACGATGGGCGGTGCTGGGCAACCTAGATCGGTATATATTGAGCGGATCAGCAGTAAGGCTATTATCAATGAGATGCAACCTTTGCGGGAGAGCGAACGCTATGACCAGTCTTACTTAAATGATGAGTTGGCTCGCGCATTTGCCAGTGCTGTTTCTATAAAACTGCAACGCAAGTTCGGCTGGCCAGCCAAGAATACAGCATCCTGGTATGCACCAGTGTGATAGCTTAAACACTCCACCATCGTTGTGTGTTTAATACTAAGTTGCGTTCAAAGGACTTTGAACGCAAAACGCCATAATGAACCTGACGTAGCAACCAAACAAACAGCGATTTGAAAGGACAAAATGGAAGAAAAGTCAGCGTGACTGCCTCGTGTATCCGAGCATAGCGAAGGATACCGAGAGAGTTTTTGCAAACACGAGCAAAGCCCGTATTTCCAAAAACTTGCGAGTGCCGCTGTCGCGTCCCCCTCATACCAAGGTGCGATCTGTTGATCGCAACTTGGTATAAGACACCTTTTATTAGGCCGTCCCCCCTACAACCAGTGCTGGACAAAGTATAGTCGGTAGGGCATCTGAAACTGGGACACCTTGGCCGTCCTTGCCACAGGTTCCTATGTCGAAGTGTTCCAGATCGTTGCCAATTCTGGTCAACTGTTTGAGCACTTCTGGCCCACACCCGGATAGGGTGGCATTTTTTATCTGGTAGGCGATTTTGCCATTTTCTACCCAATATCCTTCTGTCACTTGAAATACAAAGTTGCCGGTGACAGTATCCACCTGCCCTCCCCCCATGTGCTTCACTAGAAGCCCTTTGTCAAGGCTCTGCAATATATCCTCGGGGTTTTCTTTTCCGGGGGCAAGGAAGGTATTTCGCATCCTCGGAATTGGGATGTGGCGGTAGCTGTCGCGTCTGCCGTTGCCTGTGGGTTCAGTTTCCATTTGCTTAGCAGTCTTGCGGGATTGGAGGTAGTTCTTGAGAATGCCATTTTCGATCAATACAATCCGTTGCGATGGCAAGCCCTCATCATCAATTGACTGTGAGCCTCGCTTGCTTGGCAAGGTGCCATCGTCGATAATCGTAACTCCCTGTGCCGCAACTTGCTCTCCTAACATGCCAGCAAAAGCACTCATGCCTGTTAGGGCTAAGTCGGCCTCGAGTCCGTGGCCACAGGCTTCGTGGATCATTGTCCCACCTGCGCTACTTGAAAGCACGACTGGGAATGTACCAGCGGGAGCAGGTTTTGCATCCAGAGCCAAAACTGCCAGGCGCACCGCCTCTTTTGCAGTGCGCTCCACTGCTTCATCTGAAAAAAGCTCAAATCCACGCGATTCGCCCAGCACTTGGTACCCCGTTTCTATCTGGTCGCCCTCGGCGGCTGTTACGCTAATTCTCAAAACGCTTTGGACACGATAGTCTGATGTCAAGCGGGCACGCAATGACTCCCCTACCCTTTCCACATGTGCATTCCAAACACACTGCGTACTATCTCCATACCCCACGGATACCTGACGGAGTGCCCCTTCGCGCAAAGTTTTTCCATGATCGCGTGCTAAAGCCTCTGCAGTCCTCACAACAGACACCTTTTCTCCGATAGGAACTTCGGCAGGGTCTTTTTCAATAGGACAAGGTGATGGGTAGTTTACAATTTCTAATGCCGAGCAGTGAATGGCCTCACCATTACCTGGGGAGGCAAGTTCTGTAGCAACGTCTACCAGCTCGGTCACACTGGGTGCTATCAAATCAGCAAAGCGAGTTGTTTCGCCATCCATCAACCGGATGCTGACTCCAAATGTCTCTGTGGCCAATACATCTTCCATTCGACCATCATCCATACCCAATCGACAGGCTCTGCGTTGTTCTATAAAAACTTCGCCATAGTCTCCGCCTTTGGTAAGCAGGGTATTTAGGACTGTTTGGAGTTGTTCGGCGGTATAGGGACATGTCATGGTATTGCTCCTGATTGTTTGGCGCACCGATTTCCATTTTGCCAGAATATCTTTTTCGGCGCATTCAAGTTGTTCATCGAGACAACGACCATCGGCAATAATGAGTAAATCACAATGTAATACCTTTTCTGCGATTGTGGACTGAGAATTTATCCTTGATATTATGGCGGGTCTATCTAGCCCATCCCGTTGTCTGACTCTTTCTATTCTTTGCTCTTCTGGTGCATCCACAACCCATAGAGCATCAAATGAATGTCCCTTCCCGATCTCAATCCAGAGAGCCGCTTCCAGCACTACCCCCTTTGTGGATGTAGGTAGTTCTGCAACCTTCTTTTGTATTTCTCTCTCAATCAGTGGGTGCATTATGGCTTCCAGTTTTCTGCGGAGTAAGGGATTGGAAAATACTTTGGAGGCAAGTGAGGAGCGATCTAAATTGCCACTGCAATCTAATATTTCTGCCCCAAAGGCTCTCGTAATCTCATCCAGACCACTTGTTCCTAGCCCAACTACTTCCCTTGAGATTTGATCTGCGTCTATGACTACCCAGCCACGTTCTTGCAAGATTACTCCAACAGTGCTTTTTCCGGAAGCAATGCCTCCAGTGAGGCCGATGACTGGAAAGGGTGTTGATAAATAATCATACATTCAATTATGTTAAACTTATTTCGTTTGAAAAAGGGAGAGTGCATGTCATTCAAAGATGATTTTAAGGGCTTTATCACTAGGGGAAACGTTGTCGACCTGGCAATCGCAGTGGTTGTGGGTGGTGCGTTTGGAAAGATCGTTACTGCATTAGTTCAGGGAATCATCATGCCGGCGATCAGTCTCATGCTACCCAACACTGAGTGGCATGAATGGACACTCGGCCCTTTCCAAGTAGGTATGTTACTTGGCTCCATCGTTGATTTTTTATTAATTTCTCTTGCTATTTTCCTAGTGCTCGTAAAGGGCTTTAGTGCCATAAATAATTTGAGGAATCGGCCAGAAGAGGTTCCAACTACAAAGGCTTGCCCATATTGCCTTGAGACGATACAGCTTGGTGCCAAAAAATGTAGGTTTTGCGCCAGTAGCCTGGAATAAGACGATTTGTTTCTCAATTCTAAGGATGTCAAAAAATGGCCTAGACTATTCCCATGAGAAATGGAGAAAAAACTTTTCGTTGAATGAACTTGCTTCAGTTGTATCCACAATAAAGTATATGATTTTTGTTTGACTACTCTTGTTTGTGTAGCTAGCTTCTGGGTCAAATTTGGGCACCAGATTTTGCAACATTTCTCTCTCGTAATTTCCCCACTTATTCACTGTTTTTACTTCAAACCATCCTTCATGTTGAGCCTTTAGCCTAACTTTTACCGTTCTTCCGCTTGGCACTGTTGCCTGGAAGGCACTCCATCCAGCTAAATTTTTTATTTGGTCGCTCACAATGCAATCTCCTTCTGGCAACGCAACTGTAGGAGGCATAGCCTTTCTGGAAGTGATTCGCGTCATTGCATCGACGCTGGATGTGTATGACCATGAAGCCGGATCTAAATAACCTGGAGGCAATGGGGCATTTACTGTAGGCAGTGATGTAGCCTCAATCACTTGTAGTTGTCCCTGCAGGCCAACAAAAGCAAAGATGGGGGAGAGAATGGCGAGCACTGTGACCTCCTGTAGAAGAAAAAAATTTGGGGTTGTTTCAAAACTTACAAATCATCTGATAAATTATGGCACCGGTAGCAGACTTTGACACTTCGTACTCTGTCCTAACATTATCTTCTGGCTCCTGCGCGTGTAAATCTAGGTTAATGTGATCGAATTTCATGCCGTACTCGTTCAAATGCTGGAGGGTAAATTCAAAAAGTGTTTTGTTATCAGTTTTTAAGTGTATTTCACCGTCGTTCACCAAAATATTTCTATATTTATCTAGAAAATCACAATGGGTTAAACGCCTTTTGGCATTGCCCTTTCTCGGCCAAGGGTCTGAAAAATTCAGATAGATGCGGTTGAGTTCACTGGAAGAAAAATATTCCAGCAGGTTTTCTGCCTCTCCTCGAATTAGTTTCACGTTTGGCCTGGGGCTGGCTATCAATCTTTGCAATGCCCTTAGAGCTACTGAATCATATTTTTCTAACCCAATAAAATTTACCTCCGGAAAACTATGAGACATTTCGCAAATAAATTTCCCTTTCCCCATGCCAATTTCCAGGTAAATGGGATGGCTGTTCCCGAAAAAATTTGCCCAACCCCCCCGGTGCTGTCTTGGCTCAAGAATAATCAACTCTGGGTGCAGTTCCAGCATTTCTCTTGCGTTTGTTATATTGCGGAGTCGCATGTGTTATTCTTCTCCATGAGAGTATAACATTTCAGCCACAAAACTGAACTGCTATGCCCAATTATGGGGACTTTTTTATGCCATTCGACATTATCAACGGCGATATTACAAAAATGAATGTATCTGCTATTGTCAACGCGGCAAATACAAACTTGCTGATGGGAGGTGGTGTTTGTGGTGCGATTTTTATGGCGGCTGGGGCAGACGAGCTACAAGTCGCCTGCAATGCTCTTTCCCCAATTAATACTGGAGATGCAGTTATTACAAGTGGGTTTCGCCTGAACGCAAAGTATATCATCCACACTGCGGGGCCTATTTACCATGATGGAAACCGAGGCGAAGAAACCCTACTTAGGTCTTGCTATATCAACTCCTTAGACTTGGCTCTCAAAAATAATTGCAGGAGCATAGCATTTCCACTGATCTCAAGCGGCATTTATGGATACCCCAAAGAAGAGGCGTTATCTGTAGCCGAAAGGGCAATCAATGAGTGGCTGGAGCGTAATGAAATGGATGTTTCGCTGGTATTGTTCGGTTGACTCCATAGATAGTTTTAGCTTGATAGTCGGGTTGGTATGGATGTCTCAGTGGATTGCAACTGCTTACTTGATTGAACCATCAACTCCAATTCTTTCAGGATTTCAGTTGGATGCCCTAGGATATTTAGCTTTTGACGAAAAACAGAGCAGTTAGGTATCCCTTTCGTAAATAGTCCGCTGAATTTTTTCATTTTATGAAGTGTCTCTTTTTCATCGCACATGCTCATAACTATTTCAAAAAAGCGGATAGTGAGATTAATTTTTTCTACATGGGAAATGTTTGTAACTTTTGTTAATATTTGTTTGAATATAAAAGGGTTATACATTGCTCCTCTTCCAATCATCACCCCGCTACAACCTGTTTCTGCCACCATTCTGGTAGCGTCATCTGGTAATATAACGTCTCCGTTGCCAATTATCGGGTAACTCATTCCTAGCTCGACTGCTTTGGCAATAAAACTCCAGTCTGCCTTGCCTGAGTATTGCTGTGCCCTTGTCCTTGGATGTATGGTGACTGCGGAGATGCCATTGTTTTCATACATCTTCAAAAATTCCAGGTAGTCGCCGCGACTCTTTTGGGTTTCGTCCCAGCCAATCCGCATTTTAACTGTGACAGGTACAGTAACTGCACTAATAACAGATTTTATACAGTTTTCTGCTTTTAGGATGTCTCTCAACATGGCAGAACCAGCCAGGCCACTTGTAATATTTGAGGCCGGGCATCCCATATTAATATCAACGATATTTGCACCTGATTGAGTAGCAATTTTGGCCGCCTCTGCCATAGCCTCTGGCCGCGAGCCCACAATCTGAACTGCAAAAGGAAATCCCCCATCACCAGCCAACATTTTTTCTGCTTTGTGGGCTTTCCTAATAAGTGCTTCGCAGGAAACCATCTCGGAAACTGTAAGGCCCAGGCCACCCACTTCCCTTATGAATATCCTAAAAGCCTGATCTGTGATTTCATGTAGCGGTGCCAGAGCCAACGCTGGCTTTACGACTAGCGAGCCAATTGCAAACTCTGACTGTGAAAAATCCATGGCATCGGTTCTTCAGAAAATATTAGATTAGTGCTTCTGCCTCTTTCAGTTGTACGCTCACCAGTCGGCTAATACCTTTTTCTTCCATAGTTACCCCATACAATGTATCAGCGGCTATCATAGTTGGTTTTTGGTGAGTAATAACTATAAATTGTGTGTTGCCCTTCATGCTGTTTACCAGATCTGCGAAGCGGGCTACATTGGCTTCATCCAGAGGCGCATCCACTTCATCGAGGACACAAAATGGGCTAGGCTTGAAATGAAAAATGGCGAATAACAAGGATATTGCCGTCAACGCTTTTTCGCCTCCAGACAGAAGGCTTAAAACTTTGGCCGTTTTTCCGGGAGGCTGAGCAGTGATTTCGATTCCACACTCCAGAATATCTTTTGGGTCTTGGAGGCTCAGGTGTGCGCTACCGCCTCCGAACACCTGCCTAAATACTTCCTGGAACTTTATGTTAATGAAGTCAAATGCCTCGCGGAATCTCTCTTCGCTAGTGGAATTATAGTCCTTAATGGCTGTTTCCAGGTCTGTTATAGATTCCAAAACATCTGCCCGTTGTTCGTTTTTATAATTTAGTTCGTTTTCTACTTCTTCAAGTTCCTCAATGGCAAATGGATTGACGCTCCCCAAATCCTGCCTACGATTTTCTAGTTCGCTTAAACGGGTTTCATGAACCAACCCGCCCTGCTCCCAAGCCTCTTTTTCCTCTGCAGTAATTGAATTTAGGAAGTCTGGAAGAGAAAGCTCTAATGCCAACTCAATTTCTTTTGCGATAGTATCTCGATTGCCTCTAATTTCGGCATCCTTTACTTTGGCATCTGTATATAGTTCCCATGCGTTTTTCAGGGCTTCTTGCAGCTCTCTATCCCCAATTTCCAGTAAGCGTAAATTTTCTTCTGAAACGGTAATTTTCTTCTGGAAATCGGCCAAGGCCTTGGATGACTTGTCTCTTTCAACCAAAAATCCTTGGATAGCTCGCTCTATTTCCGCCATTCGATTAATTGATGATTCCTTTCGCCCTTCGGCCTGCTGGAGTTCATCGCAAAGACGTTTTTTTTCTGCTTCGGAATTGAATGCCGCTCGTTTTTTGTGTTGTAGTTGCTGATCTACCGAATCTCTTTCAGACCAAGCTATGGCTTTTTTTGCATGGGATTCTACCTGAAATTCCCGCCGCTCCTCAAGGCAGTGTTGAGCCTCGGACAGCTTTTGCTCGGTGCAAAGAATTTCTTTGTTTATAGCGTCTTCGTCACTGCTAGGTTGCCCCTTGTCTATTTCATTGATCTGTTCGGACAGCTTCGCCTTTTCCAGCTCAAATGTTTCCCACTGAACATCTGCACGCTGTTGCGCAGTTTCTATTTCTTTTATCTGAGATTGGACAGACTTCTGTTGCCCCGCCAAATCTTCCAGCAAGCGTTTGGCAGACGATCGGTCATCCTCCATTTCTCTGAGGCGTTCCTGAGCCTCTCCCGCATTATGAGTAAGCGTCTTTTTTAGTGCTTCACAGGCTTCTAGCTTGTCTAAAAGAACCTCTCGCTCGGCTTTGGAACCATCAAGTTCTGCTTTGATCTTTATGGGAGATGCAACTGGGGGCTCTATGCCAACCAGAATTGGTCCAAAGGGAAGCTTGATGAATGAGGGCGAGATAAACGCCATGTCCGGGTGGGCATCAACCAATCCCTTGAACTTTTCATCAGAGCACCTGAATACACGCACTAGTAAACCTGCCAACACTTTTGGGGTCTTTTTTTTCCAGCGTATAGACTCGAAGAGTGACACTGTATGCGGTGGTTGCACAACGCTTGTTTTATCGGAGTCGGTAGAAACCATCAGTTGCCCTGGTAATTGTTTTAATGTTTGGCTATCTATTTTCCAGGAAACAGTCTGTATCCAGCTACCAAGCACCCGCTCTAGGTCGGGACGAGCCTCGTCATCAATTTCGAGAGAGTCTACTAATGAAGTTGGAGTAATGCCTCTTTCACCCAGCCATTTGATGGATTCTTCAAAGTCTGAGGCACTCTGGGCAGTTTTGAGGGCATCTGACAGTTGGCGAATTTGCAATTCTGTAGCATTTAGGTTGCCTTCTGTTTCGCGCCATTCTCGCTCACAGGCCGCCAATGATTCATTGGCATCGCTACGCACTCCTGCTTGCACAGTGGTAGCCTCTTCGATTTCAGAAAATCTTTCCTCTGCACCCTCTAATTCCCTGGCAATGCGCCTTGATTTTTCCCTTAGGCCATCCAGCGCGGGTGCCCTACTGACTTCTTCGTCGTTTAGAGTCACCAAACGCCCTTCAAGCCTAGCGATTTCTCCAATAATAACTTGGCGGTCTCTCTGCTTTTGTGCCGCCGTTAGTATTGCCTCATCCCGCTTGCCCCTGAGATCTTTTAGGTCAGATTCGACTGACCGCAGTGCCCCCACTGCCAGAGCAACTCTCTCTTCTGCATTTTTATATTGAACTTCCTGCTCCTCCAGAGCTTGTTGTGCTTTTGTTAGTTTTTTTGCCAGCTCGTCCAGCTCTGACGTCCAGTCTCCCGTTTGGGAATTTAGGTCTATAAGTCGTTGTTTTGTTTGTTTTATGTCAAGCTCTGCGCTGTCATGCTTGTCTTTTTCAAAACCGCTACTTTGAGTCAATAGGCCGCGCTCCCTGTCAATTTCATCTATTTTCTTAATCTGTTTGGCATGGCCATCCCTCAATTTGGTGAGAGCCAAATTTTGCCCCTCAACCTCGGATGCCTTTTCTGCCACCTGAGAAGTCAATTCAACTGTCCTTGATTCAAGGTCATCCAAATTTAGATCTACTTGTTCTCTTGCAACTACAAAATCAAGTGCTTTACCGGTCAGCAGTATTCGCTTTGTATCTCTTATTTTATTGTCTAACTCTTTTGCCCGCCTTGTTTTGGCGGCCTGTCGCCTTAGCGAATCCTGTTGTTTGCCCTTTTCAAAAAGAATGTCATCCAGCCTTTGGAGATTCGCCCTCGTTTCCTCCAACCTCCGCTCGGTTTCTGCCCTTCTGACTTTGTATTTAGTTATGCCGGCGGCTTCTTCCAGCAGTTGTCTGCGGTCTTTGGGCTTTGTGGAGAGTATTTGATCTATCTGCCCTTGTTGGATAAAAGAGTAGGCACGGGTCCCCATCCCTGTATCCATTAGTAAATCCTGGATGTCTTTCAACCTACAATCATGGCCGTTAATTTTGTACTCGCTCCCTGAATCACGAAACAGACGGCGCGAAACAGTTATCTCGTTTGCCACATCAGGTCGAGAATGGTCAGGCATCTCAAGTACCAATTTGACTTCAGCCATCGCTGTGGGTCTTCTTTCGCTGGTTCCGGCAAATACTACGTCTGCCATCTCAGTGCCCCGCATGAGGCTAACCCGCTGTTCGCCCAAAACCCAGGCTAAAGCATCAGAAATATTTGATTTTCCGCATCCATTTGGGCCTACAACCGCCGTTAGCCCCCCTGGGAAGATCAACTTCTGGGTATCGGCAAAGGACTTAAATCCATTGATCTCTAGGGAAATGAGGCGCATGTGTAATCTAACAGTATATAGCTTGGCATTTGCAGTGTGAAGCCCCTTTACACAAAAATATCGGGAACATTTATTCTATATACTCCACTTCAAAGTGGAAGGGCTCAATTGTTGGGAAAAAAAATCCTTTAGCTCAATTCCTTTGGAGTTGAGCTAATAAGAGTTACAATACTACTTTGCTACTGCATTTGGAGATGACTTGTCTGACAATCTGAAAAACAAAAAACATTGGAACGAGCTACCCTCCCGTAAGGCTTTGCCATTGTATAGCTCTACAGAGGTTTTTCGATGAAGCTGTTTTCTCTCAAGCCGTCCATTGGAAGTGTCGTCTGGATAGAACCAAACAAACTCGTTGCGGGAGGCAAAGTCATTACAACCACTGGCCTCCCTTCAGAAGACCAGTTGGCTCAGGCTCTGACTCATCTACCGGCAATGCCTACGAAGTGGATTATTGATGACAACATAGCCCCTTCTATGGTTGTAAAGGACATTGTAGAAATTCCAAAGGGGACCGAGGCACGGGAATCGTTTTTTAAGTGGAAATTTTCTCAGGCTCTCGCTATCGAAGGTAATTTTGCAGTACAAGGGTTATCTTTGGGAGAACAGGGATGGCTTTTATCCGGCATTCCCTTTGACCTTCAGGAAACATGGATTAATTTAGCCGCAAAAATGGGTCGTCCTCTTCATTTGCTGATTCCTCGATGGCTTTGGCTTTACAACAGGGTTGCGCCCACAAGGGAAAAACCAGGGATGGTGCTTTCTTTGTTAAAGACGGTAGACGACAAATACACAGGGAGCATTGCCACTTGGAACCGTACGCTGTCTCTACTTCGTCAGTGGCCAGATGCCACAGAGATACCAAATTGGATATCAGATCGTATCGAACCCACTCTGGCATATCTCAATAGAGATAACAGAACTCCAGCAGAAATATTGATCTGGGGGCCGATGGATTGGCCAGTTGGAACCATCCCCCACAAAGTATTTCAGTCAGAAATTCCCAACCAAGAGGCTATCTGATGGGCATTCCGACAATCAAGCTAAACTTAGCCCCACCTCCAACGCTGTGGCGACTACATCACAGCATTATCGCATGGATAGTTTTTGCAATTGGCACTGTAGGGTTAAGCATCTCAATTATTGCTACTCTAAAGGCTTATAGAGAAGCCGACATAGCAGGACAAAGGACAGTTGCAATTACGGAACAGGCCAGGACAGCTCAACGGCAACAAACTTTGATAATGAATGAACTCAGGGAAATCAAAGTTGAACAGGAAATGCCGCGATGGAGACTAGCAGAGCGCATTTTGATGGAACGTGCCCTTCCGTGGTCAAGAATCACTGCCGAGCTAGAGCGTAGCCTTGTACAGGATGTGCGGATAAAAAGCATTCAGCGCACACGTGGCAATGACCAAACCGTGCAACTAAAGCTGAGAGGCGAATCAAGAAATACGGATGCCGAGACTGATTTTATTGAGTCGTTAAAGGAAAATTTTGCATTTGCCCAAGTCATTCTCGAAAAAGAATCTGAATTAACAAATTCTCGCGGAGCTATTGAATTTGATTATTCTCTCCTCCTAAATACAGAACCACCAGAGTACGAGCTTCTGCCAAAATATGGTCCGGAACCAAATTCTACTCGTAGATCGGCCAGAGGCTCTGCCACAGCTGAATCAAGTCCAGTAACACAGGCGCAACCACAGGAAAACGTTTCACCACCAACAACACAGACTCCACCAGCAACAACTACTGGCACAACACAGCAACAACGTAGTGCACAACGCCGCACAATTCCAGGAAGTGGAGCGTCAAGATGAACGCCAATATGAGGTCTAGCTCACACCGCCTCTGGCTTGGCATTGGGCTTGCCGTATTGTCAGTATTAATTGCGTTTTTTCTTCTACCGGATGCCTCCGGTAGAGCAACTAAAGAGAGGAAGTCTGCCCAAGATGCCCAAGCAAACTTAGAACGCCAACTATTAGAATTGTCTGATTATCAAGACATATTAGATAGACTTCAAGCTGGACGAAACCGCATCGCAGACCTAGAAAGACACATGCCAAAAGGCAATATCGATGACCTTCAGCACAGCCTTCGGCTCACACTGTATAAAATTGCAAATGAGTCGGGTATTAAGTTACCAAATATTAAATATGGGCTTCCAAATAAGGATGGTTCAAAAAACACAGGGATAGAAAGCATTGATGTGGAGTTTACAGCTTTAGGCGTATATCAAAACCTAAAGGTCTTCATGCTTGCACTAGAAGGTAGTGGTCAGCCTTTTGGAGTTTCATCGGTCAAACTCGATGAAAGCCCTGAAGGCGGAAGATTATCTGTTACTCTGCGAGCTTTCAGGCACAGTACAAATCCTGATTCGCAACTCCCAATCGAGGAGGCAACATAATGAAAACAGAACAAAATAACGGGAGTACCTCCAAAATATGGTTGCAGGAATTAAAGACAAATAAAAAAACTCAGGGCGCAATGGTGATGTTTTTTCTCGTGGTTAGCTATCTTGGATATGAGTTGTTTGCACCAAACGCAAGTAGCCCCGCAAAAAAACGACCAAACAATACGCAACGGAGCTATTCTAGCCAACCCTTGGAAGATGCTCAAATAACGGCTATCCAAAGATTGCCGAATCTGTCGCGGCTTGACAAGGCTGGCGAACTCCCTAGCGAAGACCGTATGTATCGAGACCTTTTTCGGTTTGATGCCCCGCCTCCGCCACCTCCCCCACCAAAACCTGTAGTAGTGCCTCCGCCAAAACCGCCACCTACGCCAGAAGAAATTGCCGCGGCAGAGCGTAAGGCCGCTATGGACAGAGAAGTCCGTGGACAACCTTCGGCTTTCCAAATGATTGCAGTAGTGCAAGGGTTTACAGGCCCCTTAAAGGGTGCTTTCAAGAAAGATAAAGAAGATGAAATCCATTTTTTCATTATTGGCGATGAGGCAACACCGAGTTGGGTTCTCGCGGCACTCAACGAAGATGAAGCTAGTTTTCAAAACACCAAATTCGAGGAACTGAAATATAGCATAAAGGTGCAAACCACTAGACCAGGTCAGTCCTCAAATCAGCGCCAAGCTTCAAACTTGTTTTAATTCGTAATACCAACAAAAGGTTTTACTATGCTACTTAAACTACAAAAGCCACTGTTTCCAATCACAGCTCTCGTTGCAATCCTTGTTGCTTCGACAGGATGCACCTTGCACAGAGCCAATAAGGCCTTTGATGAGGGTAAATATGAAGAAGCCGCAAGAGCTTATTCAAGAGTAATCCAGCAAAGCCCCAGCAACACTAAAGCCAAAATGGGCTACCGGCGTTCAGCGACGCTAGCATCGGAAATGCACCTTCTTAATGCAAAAGATGCTGAGCGGGAGGGCAACCTAGATGCTGTTCAGGAAGAAGTATTAATGGCTCTCAAGTTTGACCCAACTAATTCATTTGCTCTAGAATGGCTTGCGGCCATTGAAGAGGCAAAAGCTGAACTACTTGAGAATCCAGATGAAGACTTGAAGTCAATTAGAGACAGGGTTGAAAGTGAATCAGTGATTAGGCTTGCAACCACTGAACCCATTTTGAAACAGTTCCGAATCAATAACCAACCAATAAAAGATGTTTTTGGGGTCCTAGAAAAACATTTTGGAATTTCTTTCATTTTTCATGGCGGTTTTGATTCTCAATCTGGAGGTCAAGGGGTAACTTTCAAAATGGAAGATGCCCCACTCGAGCGAATATTAGATACTCTGGCACTCCAAAACGATTTATTTTACAGATACATTGACACCAAGACCGTAATGGTATTCAAAGGTGGTTCTAATGCCGCACAAAGGGCAGAATTAGAAAACCAGCAATTTAAACCAATATACCTAGATAATGCCAAACCACAGGATATTAACGCCACTCTACGAGCACTGATTGGTGCTGGGACAGCACAAAGGATTCAGCTAACACCGGATAACAGGCTAAACGCTATCATCGTTAAAGGACGCCCAAGCGACATCAAATTCATCACTTACCTAGTACAACGCCTCGATAAAGCCAAAGCCGAGGTTATGGTATATATTGAATTACTTGAAGTTACTGAAAATAGCATGGAACAATATGGCTTGATGCCCATAATGCAGATAGGTGGCGATGGCATTTATAAAATTGGGGCTACTATTGACAACTCCGGCGGACCAAACATCAACAAAGGCGGTATCAGAATTAGCAAGAATGATATCAGATACTTGTTCCCTAACATCCAACTCGATGCCTTAAAAACCAGTGGTGAAGCCAAAATGACTGCCACCCAAACCATGCGCATACTCTCTGATGCCTCTGCCGATTTTAACTTTGGCGACAAAGTATCTAGGCTTACAGGTGTAGGAGGCTATGGCAACCAGTCAAATACAAATCAAATACCCAATCAATACAACCCCTACGGCAATATGCCCATGAATAACTACTCTGACACGGAGGTTGGCGTTAAGGCCACCATCGTCCCAAGAGTCCACCATAATGGGGAAATAACTTTAGATATTAAAGCGGAAGTTTCCAACTTAAAACCAGGAAACGACCCTGATAGACCGGATATTGGGCAACGCAGGCTCACAACCGAAGTCAGGGCACAAAATGGCGAAACAATCATATTCGGTGGCCTGTTAAGGGAAGATGAGGTTAAAAGCAAGAGAGGAGTTTGGGGCATCCATGATATTCCCCTCCTTGGCAAGATGCTTGGAAACAACAAAAAAGAGTCGTCTAGAACAAATGTATTGCTAACTATTCGACCTGTGATCGTTAGGAGACCAGATTTGCGCGAAGCAGACTTCCGCGCTTTTGACCCTGATTTTACCGCGCTATTGGAAGAAATGGAGGCAGAAGAAAAGCTAAAACGCCAGGCAGAAGCAAGAGAAAAAGTAAGATTGGAAGCTGAAGCTCTGGCCGCGGCAGAAGCAAAAAAACAAGCAGAAGCTGAAGCATTAGCAGAAGCCCAACGCAAGCAAGCAGAGCCAACATCTGGCACGCCACCTGATTCCAAAGATACCAAACCGGAACCAGTGCCAAACGCTGTGCGTCCCACACCAGTAGTACCAGAAAAAACAGAAATCGCCGATGAAGTACCGCCTCCAAGGCAACCTGCCTCTTCAGAATTAGTTTTCTTTCTGATGCCAATCACAAGCCAACTATCAGTTGGAGACAGGCACCAAATTAATATGATGGTAAGCGGTGGCAAAGGTGTCACCTCCGGTGAGCTTGCTTTCAGGATCGACCCAAAACTAAAAATTCATAGTATTTCCGGCTCAGATTTCCTCTCGATGGATGGTGGAACTCTCACATTTGAGCCACAACAAGACGGCCTAGTCATGGTTAAATTCAAAAAAGAGACAGCAAAGACCGATAGTGGCATACTGCTCCGAATTGACCTAGAAGCTATTGATAAAGGAAATGCCGCTATATATGTCGATGGGTATAAGTGCTTTGTGGGCGAAAATCCCATATCTGCCCAGATCAATAACGCAATGGTAGAAATCGATTGACATGAATAAATGCTTTAGAATAAGACCCAAGCGTGGCTTTACACTTCTTGAGCTTCTTGTCACCGTCATGGTTTTATCGATTCTTTCGGCTGTAGCAATACCAGTGCTAAAAAATACCCAGCGTAGGAATAAGGAGATTGAATTATATCAAATCCTTCGACAGATGAGAGAAGCCATCGATAATTACAAAAGAGCAGTTGATACAGGTGTTATCAACCCTCCCCCGGCTGAAACCTTTGGATACCCTGAATCACTAGATATACTTGTTGACGGCGCACCGAGTCGCTCTGGTGCTGGTGTGGTGCGTTTTCTACGCAAAATTCCGACAGACCCCATCACTGGAAAAGCCGAATGGAAACTGAGATCGATCAACGATGATGCAAACACAAATACTTGGGGAGGAGGAAGCGTTTTCGATATCCATAGTGCCGCTACAGGCTCAGGGCTAAATGGCGTTCCCTATAAAGAATGGTAGTCGCAACAGCAATTCATGGCAGTAATAAATACACTTAATAGCAAGCATAAATGCCAAAGTTTACCCTTGACCTCCCCTAGTAGTTACGGTAGTCTCATATTTCTTGGATTTGTCTTCGGGCAGTCCGTCATTATTTGCGGATATGGCGGAATTGGTAGACGCGCTAGTTTCAGGTACTAGTGATCGCACGGTCGTGGGGGTTCGAGTCCCTTTATCCGCACCATGTATTCAGTTGAAATATTGCTGTTGAACCCTCTTCAGAACCCTAAGGGGTTTTGAAACATCACGAGCGCTAAGCCCCTTTGTCAGGACTTGAGCGGAATGAGAGAGCATGATTACCGACTGATGACAATGTTAAGTGGAAAAGCTATAAACATGGTTTTGCAATTACCGCTATTGTTTTTTTTAATTTTGAGGGTATAATTGAGGTGTCCAGCCTTTTCTGGACTACGACCCCTAAGTGGCACGGGGCTACGAGGGCGGTGACGGGAAACTCCCCGAAAAGGAGCCAACATGGCCCTGAATGCTGAACAAAAAAAAGTCATTATTGATGACTACAGAACTCACGAATCGGATACAGGTTCTCCTGAAGTCCAAGTCGCAATACTCACAAAGCGTATAAACGACCTTACTGAGCACTTCAAAACCCACACAAAGGATTTTCATAGTCGTCGTGGTTTGTTAATAATGGTCGGCCAGCGCAGACGATTGTTAGACTACCTAAAGAAAAAAGACCGTAGCCGATATGCAACCCTGATCGAGCGTTTAGGACTGCGTCGGTAAAACGCCCCAAACAATAAAGGTTCCATAGCACCTAGTGGGATAGCATCCTCTCTGTGCCGTATGTTTTCTTCCAAATGGAAAATCTCCCAGTACCTGAGCACCCAGACCCCTATCAAGTAACATCTAGCGAGCTTCTGTTTGATAGCCCGTGGATAAGGCTTAGAGAAGACAAGTATGTACATCGAAACGGCCACAGAGGGAATTATGCAATTTGTGGGTTCAGGCAAACGGCATGCGGCGTCCTTGCTCTAGATGAACATGACCGCGTAGTTTTGGTTGGGCAGTGGAGACATCCACTTAAAAGGTACTCCTGGGAAATAGTCGAAGGCGGTGGAGGCGAAAATGAAACGCCATTTCAAGCTATCCAACGTGAGTTAGCCGAAGAAGCCGGATTACAAGCGTCCTATTGGGAGCCATTGCTATATAGCAATCTGAGCAACTCAAGCACAGACGAGGAGGCATTTCTTTTTATAGCGAGAGACCTCTACCCTGTTTCTGGTGGACAACACCCGGATGTCGAAGAAGAGCTGACAGTTATACGTGAGCCATTTTCTAAATGCCTCCAGCATGTTTTTAGTGGCCTGATTACTGATGGATTGAGTGTAATTGCATTGCTGGCAGAACAGGGAAGACGGACAGGTACTGCCCAACGAATGGAGCCTGGCCTTCAAGAAAGATTTTTTCAAACTCCCAAGGATCATCCAAGTGATGGAAGGACACAATGGGATTTTATGGCAACTAACAAATAGCACACAAGTTTGAAAAACCACCAGCCACCTACAGGCCTATAATAGTTATACTGTTAGCCTAGATTGTTTTGTTTGCTACCATCATCTAATAAATTCGGAAAAAATGATTCTCTCCATTCATCCTGATAACCCTCAAACGCGCCATTTAGAGCGTGTGGCCGAGATATTGCAGAAAGATGGAGTTATCGCATACCCCACAGACACCCTTTTTGGTTTGGGATGTATAGCCAGCCGGAAGAAGGCACACGAAAAGATACTCTCAATTAAAGGGCGTGACGGGAAACGTCCGATGAGTGTTCTTTGCTCTGATTTAGAGATGCTTTGCAGATATACAAGACACTTAGAAACACCTACCTACCGAATTCTGAAACAGCTATTTCCTGGCCCATATACAGCAGTTCTACCGGCAAGCAGAGAGGTGCCACGCCATCTGCAAAACAAGCAGACTGTTGGCTTACGAATCCCAAACCATGCTTTTTGCTCTGCCATCACGAAACTACTTGGGGAACCTATTATAACAACCAGTTGCCAACGCACGGGTGAGCTACCTATGCAAACTGCATGGGAGATAGATGATGAACTGGGGCACATTCTGGATATTGTGGTTGATTGTGGTAGCACTGAAGGCGTGGCAAGCACCATACTTGATTTTACGACTGAAACTATTTCGGTAGTTCGCGAAGGAGCTGGTATATGGCCAATTTAGATTTGCATCTGCAACTTATCGCCCAGTATTTTTTGTAATTACTCAGCCATGTTCAACCTAAAACTGGAACTGGTATCATAGGGTTTGGAGGCACTCATGTTTCGCACTTGGCTGGCAGTTATATTTTTGAACCTAGCACTTCAGGCTACAACGCCACAGACAATGAGGCTTGATTACTACCATACTGGCAACGCCTCTTCTGAAGTTTTCAGTGTAGACCGAGTGGTCATAGAACCCCTGCCTTGGCCCGGAAATCCTGATAGACCTATTGACGACTCAAACTTGGGCAAATATCGTTTTTTGCTATTGGACAAAAGTAGCGGACAAATTGTCTTTTCGCGAGGGTTCTGCTCCATTTATGGCGAATGGGAACTCACTGCCGAAGCTACAATGATGAATCGTACTTTCAGTGAATCCCTCCGCTTTCCTCGCCCAGAAAAACCAGTAACAGTTGTCTTGCAGAAACGCGGTGTCGCAAATTCTTTTGTAGATATTTGGCGAATTGAGATCGACCCAAATGGTATATACGTACAAACCGCAAAACCAAAAAGCCCCGGGGCATTGATTGAGCTACAGAATAATGGTGATCCATCCCACAAAGTAGACCTTCTGATAATTGGCGATGGCTACACAGCAACAGAGCGCGAAAAATTTGTAAGCGATGCAAAAAAAATGATGAACGCACTTTTTAGCAAAGAACCCTATAAAAACCATCGAAAAGATTTCAATGTATGGGGGCTTTGCCCTCCTAGCTATGAATCTGGAATCAGTCGGCCATCGACGGGTCAATACAAGCGATCTCCTCTAGACTGTACTTATGACGCATTTGGAAGTGAGCGATACATACTTACTTTTGACAACAAGACATTCAGGGATTATGCCAGTTTTGCCCCATACGACTGCGTCCAGATATTGATAAACAGCAACACATACGGTGGTGGGGGCATATTCGGTCTGTATGGCACAACTAGCGTAGATAACGAATTTGCCCCATATATATTTGTTCATGAATTTGGCCACCATTTTGCTGGATTAGCGGATGAATACTATACATCCGATGTTGCATACCAGTCTTCGCCAGATAGGCCAGAGCCTTGGGAACTAAATGTCACTGCAAACCCACAAAAACCAAAATGGGAGGCAAAATTGACAAGGGGAGTACCTCTTCCAACCCCTTGGAAAAAAACCGAGTTTGAAGCAATGAGTAAGGATTATCAAGAAAAGCGAAAAGAAATACGAGACCAAAACCTCCCGGAATCTGTCATGGAAGCTCTGTTTCGGGCTAACGCTACCAGAGAAACACCACTGCTCGGCAAAGACAAATATTCACGAAAAATTGGTGCTTTTGAGGGTGCTAATTATGAGGCCACAGGATACTATCGTTCACAAACAGACTGCATCATGTTCAGCCGCAACTCTGTGCCTTTTTGTGTTGCATGTCAGGATGCCATTAGAAATATAATTCTGTTTCACACCACGAAACAATAATTGATGGAAAAAGCCATGTCTACAATGATTTATCGTTTCGCACTATTTGCAATAATTTCAGCATTCACATGTCTACTCGCCCAGCCGAGGACATTACGGGTGGACTACTACCACACCGGAACAGCCCATAAGGAATACTTTAGCATTGATAGGATAGTGCTAGAGCCACTACCTTGGCCAGGGAATCTCGAAAAAACATTAGACAACACAAACCTAGGAGATTATTTCTTTGAAGTCATAGACAAAAAAACCAGCAAACCACTCTATTCCCGCGGATTTTGTTCCATTTTTGGCGAGTGGGCAACTACAGGTGATGCTCTTTCAGAAACGCGTACATTTTCCGAATCTCTACGTTTCCCATTACCATCAGAGACAGTACAAATTGTTCTAAAAAAACGAAATGAACAAAACATATTCTCAAATATTTGGTCATTTGAGGTAGACCCAACAGATATTTTTATAGATAGAGCCATTACGACAGCGGTTTCTCCCCTAATTACTTTCCAAAATAATGGAAATAGTGCGCATAAGGTCGATCTACTCATCCTAGGAGATGGCTATACGCTGGCCGAAAGAGAAAAATTTCAAAAAGATGCAAATCGATTGCTGGAAAAGGTCTTCGATGTAGAACCGCTAAAATCAAACAAAGATCATTTCAACGTGTGGGGCCTCTGCCCAGCATCTGAAGAGTCTGGAATAGCAAGACCATCCGGCCGCCAACAACGCAGAAGTGCATTAGGTTTCAGTTTCGATGCTTTCGGAACAAGCAGATATGTGCTGAGTTACGACAATCGAGCAATTGTCGAAACAGCTTCGCACGCACCATGGGAATTTTTAATTGTATTAGCAAACAATAGTGAATATGGCGGTGGTGGCATTTTTGGGCTATACGCAGTAAGCACTGTAGACCATCCATCCTCTCCATCAGTCTTGGTGCATGAGTTTGCCCACCACTTTACAGGAATCGCTGATGAATATTACCTAGGTGGAGTTGCCTATTTGCCATCTTCGCCGATTGTTGAACCATGGGAGCCAAATATTACCATAGACCCACAGAACCCAAAGTGGAAAGCTCTTATTGCCCCGGAAACGCCCCTACCAACCCCATGGAAAAAAGAAGAATTCGAATCAGCCGGAAGAAACAGGCTATCTAGGCAACAGTTAAGAAGTCTCATTGAACCTGATACAAACATTATCGGAGCCTTTGAAGGTGCTAACTATGCCAGGAAGGGTTGGTATCGATCTGAAGTGGAATGTATTATGTTTGATTCCACTGGCAATAGCCAAGTAGGCTTTTGTGCCGCATGCAAAAAAGCCATCGAAGATCATATAAAGAATTATATTTGACAGAGCAGAAATCTAATCGACTTGCAGGAAGAACTAATGTATGACATTCTCTCAAACGACGCTAATTGCTTTATAGATAACGAAGAAGTATTGGCATCTCTCAGCTATGGAAAAGCAGTGGCATCAGACCCTACCTCCATTGCAGACATACTAGAAAAAGCTAAGACATATAAAGGGCTGAGCCATCGTTCAGCCGCCGCACTGCTGGAAGTTACTGACAAAAACACTCTAGAAGAAATTTTTTCATTAGCCAAACAGATCAAAGAACAAATCTATGGGCGCAGGATAGTATTGTTTGCTCCACTATATCTATCAGACTATTGCATCAACAGCTGTACCTATTGTGGATACAGCAAAAACAACTATAACCCCATTCGCCGAAGACTAACTATTGATCAGCTCAAAGAAGAAGTAGAAATCTTAGAAAAACTTGGCCATAAAAGGCTTGCATTAGAAGTAGGTGAAGATCCAATAAACTGCCCATTAGATTACGTCATTGATTGTATCAACGCAATTTATAGTCTTAAATTCGACAACGGAGCAATCAGGCGTGTAAATGTAAATATCGCCGCAACAACAAAGGAAAGCTATACTCGGATAAAAGAGGCGAATATTGGAACTTACATACTATTTCAAGAAACATATCACAAGCCCACATATCTCTTAAATCACCCAAAAGGCCCAAAACATAATTATGAATGGCATACAGAGGCACATGACAGAGCCATGGAGTCAGGAATTGAGGACGTGGGTTTCGGCGTACTTTACGGTCTATTTGATTGGAAATATGACACAATCGCACTGCTCATGCACGCAGAACATTTAGAGGCTTCAAAAGGCATAGGTCCACACACCATATCAGTACCACGCCTACGGTCTGCAGAAGGAATGCGTCAAGAAAATTTTCCGCACCTTGTATCAGACGACCATTTCAAACTGTTAGTTGCTGTACTCAGGATTGCAGTGCCCTACACAGGTATGATTTTAACTACCAGGGAATCCCCGGATTTTCGCAACGAGTTGCTGGCAGTGGGTATTTCTCAAGTCAGTGCAGGCTCATGCACCGGGGTTGGAGGATACGCCGATTCAAAAAAACAGTCCAGTGGGCAAAAACGCTTAACTTCCCTAAGCCAATTTGAGCCTGCCGACCACCGCTCCCCCTCCGAAGTAATAAAAAGCTTGCTTTCAGGTGGCTATGTACCTAGCTTTTGTACCGCTTGCTATCGGGAAGGGCGCACGGGAGATCGCTTTATGGATCTAGCAAAAACAGGAAATATTGCCGATATATGTCAAGCAAATGCAGTGCTAACACTTAAAGAATACATAGAAGATTTCGGCGATACAGAGCTTAGAGAGCTTGGCGAGTCAATAATACAGTCAGAAATATACTCCATGTCCAACAAAAATATCCAAAAGGAAACAATTAATAAAATTTCTCAGACAGCTAAAGGAACACGCGATTTGAGGTTTTAATTCGAGGGATTATTCCACATTGATACCCCAATAGTAACTAAATGTTTACTTATCAAATCTTGACTAGCTGTTCAAAATAGATGTAACCTACATCGAGCGGTACCCCTCATCAAAATGATTGAATACTGCGAGGTATCAGTTTTGAGCAAAGGTAGCAATAAAAAGGGCTTTTTGGCCCAACGAATAAGAGAGCATGTTGAGGTCCTCGCCCTCATCAATAAATTATATTATTTGTTCATTATTTTATTTTGGATTCTCCTCGGGATTGTTTCTTTTTCTCTGAGGCAAAGCTCAAGGCTTATAGATGTAGCAAGTTTGGCTAGTGCTAACGCTGGGCTTCTATCACAAGCTCTGCTGACTTCCCATGTATACTCACCACCAAACACATCTGGCAAAAAAAATGTTTTTGACAAATCTTTCATAAACCATTTAACCCCCCAACAGAGTAACCTGGCTACCCTCTCGTTGCAAAAAGTAGGCTTTCGGGTCATTACAGATTTTCCAAGCAACAATTTTCCATCCAGCACTGAAGAAAGAGAGTTGCTTAGAAATCCCTATTCATCAGGTGGCTTGCTAAAAATAAATCAAAAGGATTCGCCTGCCTCCGCTGAACACTTGACCTCAGTAGTCACAACTAGCACCTGCATAAAATGCCATTCTGGTGATCCAAAATTTATCATGGGCAAAACCCAGATGGGCATTGTGACTATCTTAGAAATAGAAGATATTATTGCTGATTATAGGGAACGTCGTCGTGGCGATATTGTAGCGGATGTTTTTATCTTTTCATTTTTGACTTTGATTAGTATTTTTGTAATGCACTTATTGTTTCTTTTTCAAACTAGGTCAAAGATGGACACATCCAAGATAATAGAAAGAGAAAAAATGGCATCGCTTGGGTTGATGGTAGCAGGCTTCTCCCATGAGCTAGGAACCCCAATAGGAGTTGCAGTCAGCGCAAATTCGCAGATTTTTGAACTCGCAAGTAACTTTGAAACACTTTTACGACAGGATGAGGTTTCGGAAGATGAAATTTCAAAACCGCTATCCCTTCTGAAAGAGTCTTCCCAGCTAGTGTCTTCTCATCTCGACCGCGCTTACAAAATGATAAAGCAATTCAAGAGTACTGCGGTCAATCTGTCGACTAACGATAATTCTATAATCATTTTTAAAGATATATTTGAAGATATTGTAGTAGATATGAGACACTTGCACAAAAATTCTAATATCACAATTGATATTTCTTATCCTCCCGAATTGTGTACGTTTGGTTCTATCAGTGCCCTCAAACAAGTTTTATATAATTTGTACAGCAATGCAATTAAGTATGGATTTTCTGAGGGAACCTCCCCGGGATTGATCACAATTGATTGCTTTCTGGAGGAAGGTGAGATAAAAATTTATTTTATTGATAATGGGCGGGGCATGGACGAAGAGACCGCCCGCCACATCTTTGAACCATTTTTTACTACCAACAGGTCAAAAGGTGGAATGGGGCTTGGAATGTTCATCGTTTATGAACTGATCACAATAAATCTCTCTGGTACAGTCCGGTGTACAAGCATTTTAGGCCAAGGCACCCAGTTCGAGATAACAATCCCATATACTCCTCCTCCACTGGAGTTAAATGAATAGTTATACACATTTATTAGTTTTAGGAATTTTACAATGAAAATCCGGCGAAATCTTTCAGGAGAAAACAATGATGGTTTGCCACAGGAAAACCGGACTTGGAAAATTCTAGTTGTAGACGACGAACCCGGCATATTGGTGGCAACAAAAAATAATTTAATCAATTTTGAATATTTGGGACATGGGCTGGAATTTGTTGAAGCTGGCTCTGCAGAAGAGGCTAGAAAAAAAATTATCGAACACCCAGACGTTGCGGTAGCAATTATCGATGTCATCATGGAGTCTGATGATGCAGGGCTAAAATTAGTTGAATATATACGCAAAGACCTTGACAATGACGAAATTAGGCTCATCATCCGAACCGGACAACCTGGCGCAAATCCCGAAAAATCAATAATTGATAAATATGACATCAATGACTATAGAGAAAAAATGGAATTATCTGCCCAAAAATTGTCTGCCACACTGAGATTTTCATTAAAAGACTACAACCAGATAATGACAATTGAGGCGAATAAAAATGTACTAAAACACATTCTAAATGTGACTCCACATTTGTATGAATTGAAAGTAGATTATTTAGAAGATTATTTTGCATGGATGCTAAACCAATTGGTATATGTTTGCCAGATTGCGCACACAGGAATGATTTCAACGATAGATGGGTTATTAGCAACCACTGAAGGGAAGGAAGCCAAAATTCAAGCCAGTATAGGGGATTTTAAGCATATTTCTTTTAGTCAGGAAAGACGTTCAGAGATTATAGAAATATGCAAGAAGATTACCCTTGAAGGTTGCAAACCATTAGGCTTGCGTTCAGGATCGCTTGTCATACCGCTAATAAGCGCAAATAAGCCTCTTGGATTTGTCTATCTTGAATCCACTGACGGGATCAACAAGAATGGGCTAGAATTTACACAAATCCTAGCAAACCAATGCGTTGCCGGCCTAGATAATTACATGCTTTTTTCCAGATTGGAAAAATCTTACGATAACTCCATTGATATGCTTGCTCTTGTTGCTGAGTATAAAGACATGGCTGTTGGTGGGCACATCCTCAGAACCCAAGAGTTGACAAAGCGCCTTTCACTTGCTCTTGGGCTTGGGCATGCTCTTTCGGAATCATATGCCAAGGCCAGTCGCTTGCATGACATAGGCAAGGTTGGCATCCCAGATGCTATACTGTCCAAGCCATCACAACTTACTCCGGAAGAATTCAAGATCATCGCAACTCATTCAATCATTGGCGACCAGATATTAAGGAATCAACCTGCATTAGAAATTGCGCGGTCTGTTGCACGCTCACACCATGAGAGATGGGACGGCAAGGGCTACCCCGACGGGCTTCTTGGGTCTGACATTCCCCTAGAAGCTCGTATCGCCGCGATAGTAGATGTTTTTGATGCACTGGCCAGTCCTCGCCCTTATAAAAAATCATGGCCACTGGAAGATGTAATTGCAGAAATAGAAGGCTGTTCCGGAACTCAATTTGATCCAAAAATTGTAAATATTTTTTCAAAGATATATCGCAGTGGCGATTTGGATGATTTAGCCCAAAAATATGAGATGCTTAACAAATGAGACGGTTTCAAAACCTTAGGCCATAAAACAACCAAATTGACCAAAAGCATTAAACCCTAGCATTTCAGTAATTATAGTGATTTTGAACATCACATCCATGCCCAAAAAACCGCTCCGTACTCAACACGAACTCAAAACATGTTTTTGGAAACTCTTGAATATTTTTCCCATATGATGAAAAACATCCTCCATTTCCTCCAGTAGCCTTATGGCGCATAGGTTTCATGCCTCCATGCATCCTCCATCCATCTTCCATTAGGTGGTAACTACCTCAAGTGTTAGCCCAGCGGACAAATCCTATTCATTTCGCCGATTATGCCCTATCAAATCCACTCAATGCCAAACTCGCTACAAACGTCTTTGGCAAAATGGTGATCCCAAGCTCTTTTCCAGACAACAGAACCCTCTGGAATGTCAATAGCACACAATTTTTCGCGTAGCTTTTGTTCAATTGAAATACAGCGGTTTCCAAGTGTTTCAGTAACAATTTCCACAAAAGCCCGACGCGCCCTACCTTCAGAGTCTAGAAATTCCAAATATCCAGAGGATTCTGGAGGTGGGGCAGAATGCTTTATTTGCATCCAAATATCAAATGAAACCTTGGCCCTAGGGTTTGACTTCAGAGGTTCTGTTACTTTGTCCCATAATGGGAAATCGAACTCTATAGGCTCTCCTGCCCTGCTAATGGTATTGAAAAACGACATGGCTTTTTCCACATCTTTTTTCAAGTGCGACAATGCAACAAAGGCTCTGGGGCGTGGTCTCTTGGCTCTACGAGCGAAAAATACCCCCATCGCATCAACTAGTATTTTTGGTGGAATGCCCTGCTCTGCCCATGCCTTAGCTTGGCGAAAATCTTCTGGAGAAAGGAAAGCGGTTCGACCAAAGCAGTGGTAAGCCCACTCTGCTTCTATCCAATTCCACTCCTCGGAGCTATATTCCATCAGACATTGTGGCGAGTCATCCCTGCGCCACCCTCCATGCTAGTCATTTTGGGACAAATCCTTTGAAAGGTCAAAATGAAAAAATCTCTCACAATGCCTATATCACTTTAACAGGCAAAAGAGGCTCTCACAATACCGCTGATGGCAAACAATCTGGAAACTGTGCTGGCAGAGAAAATCGAAACACTGCTCTCACGGGGAACGGCAAACACCCGGATGCGCGACTTCTATAGTAGTTCAACTTTTTATAGTTCAGTACAAATTTCAGCAAGTTTGCAACCGACTTTTGGCCACAAAAGAAGGAGCGGCGATAGCCGCCTCAACCAACACTGACCACTGGCCATTTGTGTCATGGGACATATACGGTAAACACAAATCGCGTCTGTTGTGCCACCATCGCCAACGGTGGCACCTTCCCTATAGATTTCTTTAATGGCGTTTCTCAAACTGCTATTCGAGACCGTTGAAAGCAGTCTTTCCCGTTGATTGCTACCCTGTGTGCCCCCGAATGCCCCGAAGCCTTTGCCTCCCCCCATATTACACCCTCCTTTTTTTATGTGTACGCGCAAAGTCGCTTTCTATTACACAGAAAATTTTTCTACAAACAATAATATAATTAGAGTTATTGGTGCTTAGGTTGCGCCTGTGGGAAAATTTCTTGGCTATTTCTAGACCAATAGCCTCTGATACAACCCCATCAACTCAGCCACAATCTCCGGCTCCGTCACATCCTTGCCAAACCCGTACAGCTTCACCACTGCACGGTCTAGAGCACGATGCGCTTTCAGCAACTCCTTCGGCATAATTAGCGGGTCGTAGAGGTCAGCGAGGGAACTTCTGGGGTACAATGCCCGTGCATCAAGCACTGCTTGGGCCAGTTTTTCGATCTCTTCCTGTTGCTTATCCCTTGCTTCTGGCCAAGGGAAATTGTTGTAGACAATGTCTTTTGAGTAGCGGTAATCGCTTTTCAACCGCCCTCCTACTGCTCGCATCCATGCCATGTGGGCACTGGATGTGAGTATGCCGAAGTGGTAGAGGGTAGCACTGGGGATGATCTGAGTAGCATCGCTGGCTATTGTATTTGGCGACATAAAGCCGATGGGAATGTAGCTTCTTTTCTCTGATGAAACCCTGGGAACGAGTATGTAATCAGTTTGAGGCTGGGCTATTTGGCAAAATAACGAAGGAGAATCTGCGAATTTGCGAGTCGCGTCAGCAACGCTGTTGGCTCGAAAATCTCTGACACTCTCGATGCGTCTCATTACCGTTGGGCATCTCTTTATTTCATTTGGATTTGCACCTAGTAACCACAGACACCAACGGGATTTGTTGTTGATAAATTCATCTGCCCCAATATACGGACGCACCCACTTCTCTGCCAATGGCTCATCTTTCAATAGTTCGGTTTTTTCTTCATCATTCAGAGCTAACCCGCCACCATCCCTAGGCATACTGCCAAAGTGCATGGGAAATACATCGCATAATGGCTTGGAACAGGGCTTGACAAAAACAGTCTGCGCTTCAATCAGATAGGGGTTTATTTGCTTAACTTCTTTTTTTTCATTACCCTCAAAAATATACTTACTATGAGTAAGACAAAATGAGAAACCTACTATTATGCAGTGTACCGCCGCTTTGCCTTTGGCTTCGTTGCTCCACTTGAAGGTGCGATATGCAAAGTTGATTGTGATGCCAGCATTGATCAATGGCTCCCAGAGCGTGATGGCTTGTTGGCCTTGGCAAATCGAATTTGTGGAGACGAAGGCTGTTTTTACACCCGTGCCATTCATGTAATCGGTTGCTCTTTTGTACCATGCAGACACGTAGTCTAATTCTCCAATTCCTTTTATTTTTCCGAAGGTGTCTGTAATATCTGCTTTTTGTTCACGCGACATCATCATGCCACCCACAAACGGCGGATTGCCAAGAATGTAACTCAGTTCATCTTTTGGGACTAATTCTTCCCAATCAATCCGATGGGCATTGGCACACTGTATCTCTGCACCCTTTTCAAGCGGGATTCTGGCAAAGTGCTTTCCAAACTCTTCTGATGCTTCCATGTTGCACAGGTGATCCATCAGCCACATGCCTGTTTTGGCTATCTGGCATGGCCATGAGAGTATCTCAATCCCATAAAACTGGTCTACGTTTACCTTGAAGTGTGTCTCTATGTTCAATAGCTGGTGGGCGTTGCCTTTTGTGAGCCTGAACTCTTCTCTGACAACTTCAAGTTCGAGCTCTCGCAGTTCTCTATAGGCAATGATAAGAAAGTTGCCACAGCCGCAGGCGGGGTCAAGAAATTTGAGGTTTGCTAGTTTGTTGTGGAACTCTGAGAGGGCTTTTAGGTTAGCCTTTTTCTTTACCTTCTTGAATTCTTCCTTCAGTCCATCCATGAACAGGGGGTCTATGAGTTTTTTGATGTTTTCTTCTGTGGTGTAGTGTGCTCCAATCTCACGTCTGTGGTCTGTGTCCATTACCCCTTGGAACATGGAACCAAATATTGCAGGGTTGATCTTTGACCAATCAAATTCAAGACATTCCAGTAATGTCAGGCGCATTTTTTTGTCGAATGCGGCGTGCTTTATCTGCTTTTCAAAGAGACCGCCGTTGATGTGCCTGAAATTGGAGGGGTCTATCTGATCTGAGAGATAGGGGTTCCTCATACGCTCGTCTTCAGGTTCGTTTAAGTCCTGAAATAGTTGTGACAGCCTTGCGTCTAGATCTGTGCCGTTTTCGCTGGATGCGAGGATGTAGTTGTAAAAGGTGTTCTGGGGGAATATGCCAGTGTCATCGGCAAACAAACAGAATAAGAGCCTTGCGAGATAGACTTCTAGCTCATGCGCTGGATAGCGGTGCCCCTGCAGGGCTTCAAAGAGCTTGTTCATCTTTGCTGTTGCTTTGAGGTCAACTGCGCCTTTGTCGCTGTGTATTGGCTCAGGCACTTCGCCTATAAGGACGGCAAAGTGCTTTATGTGTTTGTGTAGTTTGTTGGTCTTGAAGTATTTCTCTTGTTTTGTTGAGTTGTCATAGATGTATATGTGCTCGAAGTCAGACACCATCCAGAGGTTGGGGGGCGTTTCTCCGTCTGGTAGACATTCCATGTAATGATTTAGTTGCTCAAAGGCTCTGTCGAGCCTTTTGCCTCTGGATTTCATTTCTATTGCTATTTTGTCTTTCCAGTAAAAGTCTATGTAGTTTGTTCGCCCGTCTGGAGTCGTTACTGGTTTTTCAAATTCGCCTACGTTGCTTGTATGTCCAAAGATTCGCAGAAATGCCCTGATAAAATCCTGCCCTTGGGATTTCTCACTTTTGGCGTTTTCCCAGTCTTTGGCGAAACTTATCGCCCATTCGCCTATTGAGGCCCAATTTGGTTTGTTTGGGTTAGCCATGCTTTATTCTACTCGCTGTTGTAGCTTTGGTGAGCTGATGGGAAACTACTTAAGTATCCACTCGGCGATTGTTGTGATGACTTCGGGTGCAACGCGTTGTCCGGGCAAAAAGTACTCTTCACCTGTGCTTTTACCTTCCACATACATAAATAAATGGTTTAGTTTTGGAAAACTCTTAAAGGTTGCTTCTGGGTAGTTTTTCTTCCAAACTTCAAAATCCTCCATCGTTACCTGAGCATCAGCTTCGCCTTGGAGGACTAGGGTAGGTCGCTTGCCCTGTCTCAGTGATATTGCCGAGTCATAGCCCCGCAGGTCAAGCCAGAAAGTGGCAGGCCAACCCAGCAACTCGTTGTCGGGAGTATCCGACTTTAGGTCAAGGGATTTTACCTTTGCCATTTTTGCCTGTATTTTCTCTAGTTCATCTCCGGTAATGCCACGAGATAGTTGTTCCAAAAGGATGTCGTCTAGTGGTCGCCCCCCACCTGCGAGTGATACAAAGCCAGCGACTTTTGATGCCCTTTCGGCTATGCGTCCCAGAGCTATGCCACCTTTGGAATGCCCAATTACGAAAATTTTTTCTGAGTCGATTTCTGCAAGCTGTGTGGCGTTTTCTACAGCCAAAACTGCATCGTCAATCGTAATGTTGTTGAGCGTTACGGGCATTCCATCTCTTTTTTCGGTAGCCATTTTTTGTGCATGGACTAGCGTTCTCTTATCATATCGAAGAACTGCGATCCCTTTTTCTGCTAGACCCCATGCAATATCCCTGAAGGGTTTGGCGGCTCCAATATTTTCTCCAAAACTCTCATCACGGTCATTTTGACCACTCCCATGTACGAGAATAGCAACTGGGAATGGGGCATTTCCGCTTGGTAGAGTAAGTGTTCCTGGCAATACCCATGGGTCTTCACCAACTGTGATTTCCCTCTCTGTCAGCCCCTTTGGTAAAACAGGCTCAGCTAAAAGCCTTGCCTCTCCAATACGCTTTAGTTCAAAGGGAGCCGCCCCTGCGCCTTGGGTAAAGTTGCCTCTGATGAAATTGCCCTGAATGCGTCCCTTAAATATGGGGTTGCCGGGGGCACCTAGCAGTTTGAAAGATATTTCAGGAAGGGCAAGTGTTATATCTCCAAGTTGAGCATTGTATAATCCCTGTGCTGGCATGGAAATATATCCCTTAATGTCAGTATTTTCTTCTTGGATTAAGTTTATCTGTATGGCAATCTGCATCCCAGGAATGCGGATTAGGCCATCCCAGTAGCCAGGGACTACTATTGGCTGATCTGATGTATCTTCTTGGATGGCATCTTCATCAGGGCTGTTTTCTGGTTCCTTTTGGGTGGGTTTTACATCCCCCAAACGCTTGAGGTCGAAGGGAAAGGTGAATTGGTTTTGGATAAAATTGCCTTTAATATTTCCATCTTCAATCTTTCCACTAAAGGATACCTGTGGTGGGAGATTCACATTAAAGGATATTTCCGCTGATGTGATGACTAGGTCTTGCGCTGGTTTGTCCCTTATTCCCTGGGCAGGTATCGTAAAATACCCCAGTAGCTTGCCATCGTTTTCCTGGGCTATTGTCAACTCTATTCCCAGTTCCATTCCTGGTACATGTACAGCACCCTCCCAATAGCCAGTTACTGGTTTTTCCTGTATGGCTACTACTATGTCGCCAGTTCGTGCCAACTCAAAGTTGAAGGTATAGCCAGATCGGGACAAAGTTCCTTTAATCGTATTGCCCTCCACGCGCCCCCTGATCGTGGGATTGCCCTGGATTCCAGCTATCTGGCAGGATATATCGGGATGGCTATATATGATATTTTCAAGTTTTTGGCCGATGATATTTTGGGATGGCGCAGTGATAGTACCTTGTAATCCGTTGTTGCCATCCTGAACCAAATTGACTTCTATGGCTGAAGATACTCCCATGACTCTGACCATGCCCTCCCACTTGCCAGCAACAGGATTGGGCTGGGCAGTTTCAACGGGCACTGCCAATGCAATATGAGCTATCAGGAGTAATGGGGCGAATAACATGAAAATCTCCAGAATGAAAATAAATCAAAGTGCAATTAACCTTTTGCTTTTAGCACCGCAAGCACACGCTCCATCTCGTTGTTTACGATCATGTAGCCTTCGTCAAAGCCCATGCCAGGTTTTGCAAGTAGGCGCTCAGCACGAGCGGCTATGGCCACATGTAGGCATGCCTTTGCGCTAAGGTCAGTCTCGTTGCAGGTTCCGCCTTGATAGGCTTCCATTCCGTTCTTGCGACAGTACAGCACGCTCTCGACAGTGTTGTGTATGCTACCTAAGTCAGGGGTCTTAATTTGAACCATGTGGCAGGACTTAGCATCAGTGAAAAGAATCACGTCTTCTTTTGTGTTACACCATTCATCTGCCACGATTTTTACCGTGCTACCAATTCTATTAAGTTCTTTTGTGATTGCCGCTAAGGCATCGACCTGCCTCTCACGATGACCTACGTCTACAGGGCCTTCGATGTAAAGTTCAAATCCATTTGCAGGAGTTTCTAGGGACTTTAGGTAGGAGGCTACTTTAGTAGCAGAATTGTCAAAAATAAGCCCAATTGTGCCATAAACGTCGATGTGAAGGCAGGGCTTATAGATACTGTCTACTCTTAATGAAGTAATTCGTTTAGCTAGCCAGCCAACATATTCTGACAACAATTCACCGTTTCGCCCCAGTTTGCTGTCAACGTGATTTATGAGCGCATGAGGAAGTACGTCAGCCTTTTTTAGTATCATTTTATCAACGTTGTTGTATCTGTCATCTCCAGATTGGGCGAAAATCGGCACCCGCTCTGGGATCAACGGAATTTGGTAATCTTCCGCCACCACCTCTGCCATGAGTTTGTTTTCAGCCTTTGCAATAGCGTCAAGAAGAGCCTGCGATATGCCGTATCTTATTGCTGTATGTAGTGGCTTACCTTCAATCAGAAGTGAATCAAATTTTTCTGCCAGCTTGCGAAAAGAATCCAGTTCCAGACCCTCAAGCAAGGGGCGCAGGTGCTTTTCCATGAAAGGAATGTAGCGGTCCGCCAAGAAGAGCGGATCGCGTCCCCCAGCCCCAGAATACTGAACTGCGGCGCAGTCACCCTGAGCCACCTGACCATTTTCAAGAATCAGCAGAACAGAAACGCATTCTCCTGCTTGGCGTATTTGCTCAAAACCATCTGTGAGCACTTTCCCTTTGTAGATAAATCCATCCATTGATGCGCCATTCTTTATGGCGGTTTGATCGTCAAAAAAGAATCCTGTAGTTCCTTTTGTGAACAAAACTTTTTGAATTTTCATCTTGGTCTCCCTACAAGCCGGCCCTTGCCGACAGAATAAATATCGTCTATCAACATCTGATAGTTGGGTTCGCGTTTCTCAGTGTCAGCCCGTTGTTTGATGCGAGCCTGATGGACTTCCACCACCTCAGCCAGCATTGGTACTTTTGCTTTTTCGAGTATCCTTACAGCACCTTCATTGTCCCTTACAGGCATCAGCTTCCCTGCATTGTGGATGCTTGGAGCAAATGGCACATCCAAAACACCTGCTTGAAATGCCCTAACAGTGCCAATGGCGATATCTCCGTCACCCAATTCAAACACTTTTGCGAGGAGGTGTTTGACTTCCTTTTTTATCAATTCCTTTTCTTCGATGACCCGCTTGATCTCTAGCATGGATTGATCCTGAAGGAGGGATACCATTTGGCGAGTAGCTTTTAGTCCCATCAAATTTGCATCCTTTGTTGGAATACCGGATGCCTCATGTGGAGTCTTGACAATCACTTTTGTGGCCTTTGAAAGCGCGGCTACCGCGCTACCAAGTGCAATGACGCTAAATGCCTTGCTTTCGTCTTCGGGGAACCCACCCATCCACTGATGCAAAACAGTTGTCAACTGATAGCCACTATATCCTGCAGAATTAAACGCCTCGTCAGCCAATTCTCTCAAAGAAGCTACGGCGGCCACGTCTTGAATCATGTTGCCAAGTTGGCCGTACCCAAGCGTCAGGCACTTAACGCCCTGCTCGAGTGCCAAAAGACCCTCTATGATCGCTACAGTATGTGAAATAAATGGCGGAACCAGCGAACCAGTGAGTGGGCCAAATGGCTCGCGATTAATTCGCACACCATTTTCTTCATACTTGCCCACCAACCTATCTGTATACTGCCAATGTCGCAGAGTAGCTTCTAGGCTAATTTTCTTAGCGTAAGGGATGTTGTATGAAATCCCACCGCCCTCGTAAGAGGTAAAGCCCGCGGCGAGAGTTATCTCCGTCAGCAACCTAGCATCCGGCGTGCCGTGGCGCACCTGAATTGGCTTCTCAATGGCATTGGCAAGGATGCGACAGGATTTAAGCCCGTGGTTTACGGCTGGGAATCCATTCAAAAGGCTTCGTCCTGCTTCCAGTGACCGCTGTATTCCATTTTGAGCTTCTGCATATTGGTTTTGCCTTGTATAGGCATCAATTGTGGTAGGCAATAAGTCGGCCTCAACAGATAGAGCCTGAAGCAAGTCAATGTGTTCGTTTAGCAACGCTACACCAGCCCTTGGTTGTATAAGGGTTTTCCTACCTTTGTTGGCCTCTGCAAGGGCTGAGGAAAATCGTTTTTCTTCAGGAATCGACTTTTGAAACTCAATGGCCTCATAAAAATCAACGTCTGCTCCTGTTGGCCAAGTTGCCAAGACTTCCTTTTGCTCGGTGCTGAACTCGCTGTCATCCAAGCGTTTGTTTTTGAGAGTGCTCATGGACGTACTCCTGTTTTGAACTTACTTATAGGGAATTAGGTGTTCCGCCTTGTTCTACTAGCAATAAATTTTCAATGGCGCATCGCGCCGCTTGTTTAGGATAGCTACTTGCAACTGCTCCCAAGAGAGGGAGAATATAATTGTAATCCCTCAGATATGTATAGTTTCTGGGGTTCAGTGAAATTATTTCAGAAGGCCGGTTGTTTTCTATCACAATTGGGACAAAATCGCTCATTGCGCTTAAAAAGCCACCTGAGCCGACTATCTTAGAAATCTGTCTCAAGTCTTTGCCCTGTTGGACAAAGGCCTCGCCTTCAGCGGTAAACACCCTGCGCCAAGTTCCGGCGTGTCTCTGCATTGCGTGGTGAATACATGCAGATGCCAGGCATCTATCAAAGTGGATTTCCTCTGGGTCAATGGGCAGATATTCTGGCACACTTTCCAACTTGCCAATGAAAGCAGAAAAGGAACTGCGTTGGTTTTCATCCATTATTTCAGACAGCGTGTCGCCAATGCTATCCACAGCAGTTGAGGCAGAGACGCGCATTCCAAGATCACCCTCAACAGTGCGTTTGATTATGGGTTCTGCAAGGCCGCGCATTATCACTCTTGCCTCTGCATCTAGTTTGCCTCCAGCAGAATATACGTCTGTAGTTGCTCCCCCCATATCTAGTAACATAAAATCGCCAAAGTCTGGTAATTCATTGTGGATAGCCTCTACCAGCAACAGCACCGCAAGAGGAGTGGGCATTGGCTCGGAGCCTATTTCATTTTGAATCGCATCTAGCCCCTTGCCAAAAACGATAGTGCGTAAAAACACATTTCTGATTTTCTCCCTTGCCCCTTCTGGTTCCATCTGGTCTATTTTTGGCAGTAGGTTTGGTGCAGGATGGACATCAAAGCCAGCCTCGGAAAGCCTATGGCAAATTACATCCTTTAATGCCACATTGCCTGCAAAGACAATGGTGGGCAACTTGTCACAGTTGACCATCGAAGGTAGGTGGCACAATAACTCAGCATTGTGTAACAGATATGATTCGTTTCCGCCGTCAGTGCCGCCCGCAAGGAGTATGATGTCAGGCTTTTTTTTCAGAAGTTCTGCTAAGTGTTCCCCAGTAAGTTTGTAGGCATGAACAGAAACCACCTTACCGCCCGCAGATAGCGCGGCAGATTTTGCGGCCATGAGTGTTAGGTCAGGCACTACTCCTATTGCAGATATAGCCAGCCCACCTTTGGCTGAGGATGTAAAAAATATCTGCTCGGCGGTTTTTTTAGGGTCGAGTTTTTTCTTTATCCAATCAAAGCCAATTTTTAAGTCGGCAATGGTAGTGGGGCATACGGCCCTATCCAAATATTCCAGTTTTTCACCATTCAGCCTAAACATCGCCCCTTTGGTGTATGTAGAACCGATGTCTATGGAGAGGAGAATCACGGTTTTCCTTTGCAACACCTAATCCATTCTATTTGCGTCTTCCGGCCACATCATCTTTGAGTATCTGAGACACATTGTTGATGTCGGCATCGGGGGAGAAAACGCGGTCGAACCCCATTTTTTTGAATGTCTCTTCGGTCTCTGAAAAAGCTTTTTTGCCGATCACCAAATTGCCACCGACATATAAAATGATGTCTTCCAGGCCACGCTCAATGCAACGCCCCCTCAGACCCTCACAGTCCAGCTCACCTTGGCCGTATAGGGAGGAGACGCATATTGCATCGGCCTTGGTTTCAATTGCGGCATCAATAAATTCATCTTGCGAGACCATGACCCCAAGGTTGACCACCTCGATGTCATTTTGGCTAAATATTTTTTCTAAAATCTGGTTGCCCACTGCATGGCAGTCTGCCCCAATAACTCCGAGTACGATTTTTACAGGTTGCATGTTGTAACTCCATATATCCATTTATATTTTACGCTCACATTCGTTCTCTTTATCCATTAATTTATATCAAATTGCACGCAACTAGGAGCAACTTGGCATAACGACAGCCTAGTTCCAAGCTACCCGCAAACAACTATTTCATGGTTGATAGGGCAGGCCTTTGCGAGCATCGCACTCACACCGCAATATTTTTCGAGGCTCAAATTGACTGCCCTTTCCAACTTGCTCAAGGGTAAATCCTTGCCACTAAATTCATACCTGATATGTATTGATTTGAAAACTTTTGGGTGTTCTTCTGTGAGGTCTGCGCTGATATGTATCTTAAGACCCTCAATTTCGACTTGCATTTTTTTGAGAATAGAAACAACGTCCATAGCCGTACAGCCCCCCAGCCCGGTTAAGAGCAAGGTCTTTGGTTTTGGCCCTTGGTCAGTGCCTCCCATGTCAACGGGCAAATCAAGCATGAGGTCATGTCCATCTTGTGCCGACTTAAATGACATGCCAGATGACCATATCACTGTTGATTCCATAATGCCTCCAATACCCACAATTATAGCAGGATCGCCACTCTCATAGTTTTGAGGCAACTTGGTATAGAATGTTAATTGAGACTCTTGCAAAACTACCGGTTTTGCAAGACACCGAAGGTGGTAAGTTGCGCCCGAAGTGTAACCGAATCCAGCGGAATTTTTGGTATCTCAACACTTGCCTACTCTTCGCTGGAGACGGTACAACGGAGGGAGCAGGTGTATCGCTGGGTTTTGCAATTACCTTAGTTGGCACTTTAGATATTGAGAACAGGGGATGGCAGATGAATGTACTGGTTAGAAATGCTCTTTTTGCCGTTATAGGCATCTTGGTGTATTTGTCGCCATTGGTGACAAGACTTCAGGCAGGAGTACAGAGAGATGATCAACTTTCCAATTCAGAAATAAAAAACATCATAATTATGATTCCTGATGGAACAAGCCTTGCGGGTTTGACACTTGCGCGATGGTATGGTGCATGCGACGCTGAAACAGGAATAATTGATACAAAAAAGGCACTTGCCCTCGATGAGTTAGTCAGCGGTCTTGTGCGAACCTATTGGTCAAACGGCCAAATCATCGGAGCTATTACTGATTCCGCTCCTGCGGCGGCGGCATTTGCCTGTGGCATTAAGACAAAAGCAGGTTATATAGGCATGACAGCGGATTCGGTTCCCGTGGCAAACCTTTTGGAAGCCTCAAGGCTTATTGGTAAGTCCACAGGCATTGTGGCAACCTGCAATGTACAACATGCGACCCCAGCAAATTTTTCGGCACATATTAATAACCGAGGTAGATATGACATCATTGGCGAGCAACAGGCCAACACTGGTATCGACGTTGTGCTGGGTGGTGGTTTCAAGTTTTTAGAAGAACCTTACCGAAAGGATGGAAAAAACATCCTAGAAGAAATCAAGGCACTGGGCTACAAATACATCACTACCAGCGCAGAAATGAAATCCGCTTCAAGTGGGAAACTCTGGGGTATGTTTGCGCCAGACTCCATGGCATACGAGATTGACCGAGTAGAACTTGCACCCTCGGAGCCATCCCTAGCCGAGATGACGGCTAAGGCTATAGACTTGCTATCAGAAAACGAAAAAGGATTTTTCTTGATGGTTGAAGGGTCTAAACCCGACTGGATGGCACATGCCAACGAGCCTGTGGGGCTTATTTCAGAGATACTCGCCTTTGACTCTGCAGTTGCTGTCGCGCTAGATTATGCTAAAGCCAGCCAAAACACTATGCTTTTGATAATGAGTGACCATGGTACTGGCGGAATCAGCATCGGAAACACCGGCACCAGAGGCAGTTACGCTAATGATCCAGTCGAAAAATTTATTGCACCACTCAAACGTGCCAAACTCTCTGGCACTGGCATCGTATCAAAATTTAATGCAGACCGCACGAATATTGTGGATGTGATGAAACAATTTTTTGGTATCGAAGACCTCACTGAGGCAGAAATTGATAAAATCTCGAATGCTCCAGTTGAGAGTATGCAAAACACTGTTGGCCCGATCATTTCTAAACGCGCCAATATTGGATGGACTACCACAGGGCACACAGGCGAAGATGTCATTCTATTTTCATACCTGCCCAAAAATGGGCGCGTCAATGGAGTAATCGACAATACAGACATAGCAATGATGTGCGCAAAGGCCTGGGGTATCGATCTCGGAGCAGTAACGCGTGATTTATTTAACCCTGCCGAGGTGGCCTTTAAGGAAGTTGGCGCAAGGGTTGAGATTGATAACTCGTTACCAACAGGTGCAAAGATGACAGTTTCAAAGGGTGCAGACGTATTGGTAATATTCGAAAACAAAAATTATGTATTGCTAAACAACGAAAAAGTTGTGGTCGATAGCATTGCAATCCACCAAGATGGTGTTTTTTATGTTAGCAAGCGTGTAATAGGTTTGTTATAGCTATTCCTATGAGCAAAGAGCAAATTTTCTTCTACCATCAAGTGTTATAATCTCCAATGTCGTATGGAGACTACTATGGATGTTCGCAATTTCTTTTGGCCAATCGTTTCGGTAGCTCTTCTGGCGCAGGCACCACCGTTGACACTAAACCAGACTTCGGCAGGGCACTTTGCTAGGTTGGCTCTTAAATGTGTGGGGCAGGAATTTCCCTACAAGCCCGACCATGTACTGGGGAATCCAGATGACCTAAAATTGCCCAGAGTTTTTCATCCGGCATTTTATGGTTGCTTCGACTGGCATTCCTCTGTTCATGGGCACTGGATGCTGGCAAGACTGCTAAGAGAGTTTCCTGAAATGTCAGAGGCTTCCCAAATTAGGGCTGTATTAGACAAACATCTTTCTCCTGATCTATTACGAATAGAACTTAACTACCTTGATTCAAGGGAAAACAGGGCGTTTGAGCGTCCTTATGGTTGGGCTTGGTTGCTAAAGCTATCAGCAGAGTTAGAAACATCAGACTATCCAGGGGCAAACAAATGGGCAGAAGCTGTGAGGCCACTAGCAAAGGAAATCTGTCGCCGCTTTATGGATTTCTTACCTAGACTTACCTATCCAAACCGCACGGGCGTTCATTCAAATACAGCCTATTCTATGTCTCTAGCTTTAGACTATGCAAGGGCGACCAAGGATACGGAGTTTGAAGCACTATTGTTGATAAGGGCTAAAGCATATTATTACAACGATAAATCTGCCCCGCTAAATTATGAGCCGGGAGGTGAAGACTTCATCAGCCCAGCACTAGAAGAAGTAGCCCTGATGGCAAAGGTGCTTGACGAAGACACATTTCAAAAGTGGCTAAAAGGCTTTTTGCCTAATTTGAATCGCCTACCGATAGTTCCAGCCACGGTTTCAGACCGCTCTGATCCCCGTATTGCGCACCTAGATGGGCTTAACATGAGCCGCGCCAGAAACCTATATACCCTGATGAGCCATTTGAGTGCTAAGGATAGCAAGAGGTCAAACCTGTTGGGTTTGGCAGATGCACATGCCAACGCAAGTCTACCCCATGTATCCAGTGGAAACTATGAAGGCGAACACTGGCTTGCAACCTTTGCTGTCCACATGCTTGAGGCAAGAACTAGGAGATAGAAAGTTTAATAGTTCTATTGCTTCGCAACTAATCTTTGGTATCTTGTCATCAACTCCGCCACAATTTCAGGTTCAGTTATACCCTTGGCAAACCCATAGAGCTTCACCACCGCACGGTCGAGGGCTTGGTGTGCCCTGAGGAGTTCGCGTGGCATGGTCAGCGGGTCGTAGAGGTCTGCGAAGGAACTTTTGGGGAACAAAGCCCTTGCATCCAAAATGTCCTGCGCTAGTTTTTCAATGTCCGCTTTCTGTTTGTCTGTGACATTAGGCCAAGGAAAGTTGTTGTAAACAATCGTATTGGAATAGCTATATCCTATTCCTAAACGTCCACAAACCGCCCTCATCCATGCCATGTGGACAGCAGAGACTAGGATTCCAAAACCATACAGTCCCATATTGCATACTACAAACAGCTTGTCACCTGGGATGTTGTCTGCCGACAGAAACCCTATTGGGACATACTGTCGGCGTTCTGAGGATACTTTTGGCACTACAACATAGTGTTTGCCTGTTATCTTGCGGATTTCATCGAACAGCATAGGCGTTTTCGCCTTCGCTTGTGTGGCTAACTTTTTGCTATTTAGCCGCATTTGGCGAACACGCTCAACACGTTCAAGAACTAGAGGCATTTGTTTGAGCTCGTTGGGTGGGCAGTTTACTAACCAAAGGCAATAGCGTTCGATGTCATTAATAAAATCATCGCCCATGTAATAGCGACGGACATATTTTTTCGCATTGGGTTCAACCTTAACGAGTGCATTACGCTCTTTTTTGCTCATTATCAAATTGCCGCCCTCAGTAGGCTTGCCACCGGCCATCATCTCCGGCACAGCACAAATAGGCTTTTTGCGATTCTCTATGAAGACGTTTAGCGCATCTACCAGATACGGGTTGATATTCATCGCCGATGCTTTTGCAGAAACATCATCATAAATAACCTTCTCTATGCCTTCCACAGTGCTAAATCCAATAATCACGCAATGCACCGCCGCCTTGCCTTTGGCTTCATTACTCCATTTGAATGTCCTGTAGGCAAAATCAATGTGAATACCAAACATGTCAAAGAGGGGTTTCCAGACTGTGGCTACTTGTTCACCTTGAGTGATTGAATTGGTAGAAACAAAGGCAACTCGGATTTGTGTCCCCTGGATGTATTGGGATGCTTTGTAATACCAAGCGACCACATAGTCTATCTTTCCAACGTTTTTGATAGGCTTGCCCTTTTCATCAAGGCAGGTCAGGAGAACATCTTCTTTTTGTTCCTGGCTTTGGTAGGAATAACCGATGAAAGGTGGATTGCCTAAGATATAACTCAGTTCGCTTTTGGGGACTAATTCTTCCCAATCAATCCGGTGGGCGTTGGCGTAAACTATGGTGGCACCCTGTTTGAGGGGCAGACGATACTCATAGCGTTCAAATATTTCGGTTGCCTCCAGGTTCATCAGGTGATCCATCAGCCACATACCTGTCCTGGCTATTTGACATGGCCATTCCTCTATCTCTATTCCATAAAACTGGTCTACGTTGACTTTGAGATTACCCGTTATGCCTGTTCCATGTAGGTATCCATGCTTGTCACCCAGCATTGTTTTGACTACTTCCAGTTCTAGCCTCCTGAGTTCACGGTAGGCAACGATAAGAAAGTTGCCACATCCACAGGCTGGGTCAAGGAATTTGAGGCTTGCTAGTTTGTTTTGAAATGTTGCAAGGGCTTTGCTTTTCTTTGTTTTGGCTTGTTTCTTTATGGAATCAAACTCTTTTCTTAGTTCGTCCATAAACAATGGGTTGATGAGCTTGAGTATGTTTTCTTCTGATGTGTAATGGGCACCAATCTCCCGCCTCTGGTCTTTGTCCATTACACCTTGGAACATTGAGCCGAAGACGGCAGGGCTAATTTGTCCCCAGTCGAAGTTAAGGCAATCGAGCAATTCATCTCGCATTCTGCGATTAAAAGTGGCTGGATCAAGGTTCCTTTCAAATAAGCTACCATTAATGTATCTGAAGTGAGAACCGTCAATTTTGGCACTCAAGCGGGGGTTAGACTCCAAGTAGGGATTTGGCGGCCTACGGTTGTCCTCCGCTTTGTTGAGGTC